>Ga0008833_1000666_pt1 | contig 27042 bp, 26 predicted proteins | sample HotLakConsoUCCLE_FD_62216 | JGI IMG/M metagenome (GOLD analysis project Ga0008833, IMG submission 62216) | Hypersaline microbial mat communities from Hot Lake, Washington, USA - Hot Lake Consortium UCC-LE | ecosystem: Environmental > Aquatic > Non-marine Saline and Alkaline > Hypersaline >... | reverse complement strand
CGACGAGGACGTCGGTCTCATTGCGGATCTCATGCCCCGGGTGCTCGTGGCCCTCTCGATCGCGGCGCTGATCTGGGTCCTGCTGCCCCGCGACAGGCTCGCGGCGCTGGTCGGACGGGAATCGGGTCTTCGGGGGCTCGGAATCGCGACGATCGCGGGAATGGTGACGCCGGGGGGGCCGTCGGCCGCCTATTCGCTGCTGGCGGTGCTGGCGGTGTCGGGCGCGGACCGCGGGCCGCTCGTGACCTACATCACCGCCTGGGCGCTTCTCGGGATGCAGCGCATCCTGATCTGGGACGTACCGTTCATGGGCCCCGAATTCGCGATCCTGCGGTTCGTGGTGTGCCTGCCGCTGCCCATCGTCGCCGGGCTGATCGCGCGCCAGCTTCCGCTGACCCTGCGCGTCATCGACCCCGAGGCGAAGGAGCGGAAGGCATGAATGTGGGGTTTCTCGTGCTCATCGCGCTGCTCGTGGCGCTCTTCGGCATCGCGGTCTACCGGCGTGAGAACTTCGGGCCCATCGTGAAGCGTTTCGCCGAGCAATTCGCCATGCTTGTGCCGCGGATGATCTGCGCGCTCGTCGCCGCGGGGTTCATCGCCCAGATGATCCCGAAACAGGCCATCGCGAGTCTTCTCGGGGAGGAGGCGGGTCTCTGGGCGATCCCGGTCGCCGCGGCGGCGGGGCTTCTCGTGCCCGCAGGCCCCGTCATCGCCTTCGCGATCGCCGCGGTCTTCGCGAAGTCGGGCGCCTCGACGGCCGCGCTCGTGACCTTCGTGACCTCGTGGAGCATCTTCGCCGCCCACAGGATCCTGATCTACGAAATCCCCCTCGTCGGCCCGTCGTTCCTGCGCCTGAGAGCGGTCTCGGCGATGGCGATTCCGTTCCTCGCAGGGTTTCTCGCGTTCCTCGTCGGCCTCGTCTCGGCCTACGGCACGGCGGTTCCCACCCAGTAGCGCGGGCGCGACCGCTCAGTCGGCCGGCGGAACCCAGAACTCCTCGAAGCCCTCGGCGGGTTCGAGCTGGTCGAACCAGTCGAGCCCGATCGCCTTCATCACCCGGCTGTTGCAGACCAGCACCCGCGCCTCGACGTCGGAGGTGTTGACCCGCTTGTGGGCGACGTAGGGCGGCACGTAGATGAAGTCGCCCGGCCCCCAGTCGTAGGTCTTGGGCGTGGTGTCCCAGGTCCATTCGAACTCGACCTTGCACTCGAAATGGACGTCGTAATGCAGGTCCTGCCCGGTGCCCTCGATCACGAAGGCGATCTCTTCGGAGAGATGGCGCGAGGTGCCGGTGGCCTTTCCGGCCTCGATGAACTGCATGTAGATGTCGATGCAGCACTCCTTGGTGTCCATCCGCTCGTTGATCACGTGCTTGATGAGGCCGTCGGCGGAGCGTTCCATGGGCATCTCGTCCCATTTCACGACGTTCATCCGGTCCTTGTATTCGGCGCGGAATTTCTGCGACTGCTCGAGCGCGTCGCGGTAGAAGCTGACCTCGGGGCCGGCGTGCTTTGCGCGCTGGCGTTCGAGGACGTCGGCGAAGGTTTGCGGATCCATACCCATCTCTCCCGTCAGACGTTTTTCGGTGGCGTGTAATCCTCGTAGCCCGGCTGGGGCTCCTCGGGCGGGTATTCGACCATCTTCTGGAAGATCATGTGCATGAAGAGAAAGAGCGGCTTCGCCTTCAGCACGAGAATGAGCCCCTCGTCGTCGCTGTCGTTGAGGTGCTGGTGGACGCAGGCGTTCTCGACGATGAGCGCATCGCCGGTCTCCCAGTCAATCCGCCGGCCGTCGTGGATGTCGTGGCCCTTGCCCTTCAGGACGAAGAACACCGCCGAATTCATGTGCCCGTGGGTCTGCCCGTAGCCCTTGGGCGAGAACACCTCGACATGGGCCTCGATCGACTGGGCGATCTTGTTGGCCTGGGGGTTGATGACCTTCTTGCCGTAGTGCTGCGGGCCGCCCTTCCAGTTCATCTCCGAGGTCCGGTAGACGCGGGGCTGGGAATAGAGCTCTTCCTTCAGCTGGCCGTAGGTGCCTTCGAGGGCGCGCACGAAGGTGCGCTTCTTGCTCCAGCGTTCCCAGACCACCTTTTCGCGCTTTTCGCTGTTGTGGCCGACGCCCGCCTCGTCCGATGTATCAGACATGGGCATTCCTCCCTGTTTCGGCGAATGGTATCGCGCGGCGCCCGTTCCCGTCAACGGCACCCTATTCCGCATCAAGGAACGGCGTTCAGCTTTGGCCGGTCACCTCGCCAAGCGGGCGGGCGCGGACACTCTGGCCGAGATACTCGGCCTCCTCGCCGTAGAGCAGGGCCTTGACCTTGTCGGGGCCGAGCCGCTTCACGAGCTGGTCGACGGCGCCGAAGAGCGGGAGGGAAAGCCCGGCCCTCTGGCTGAGGTCGAGCGCCACGTCGAGGTCCTTTTCGTGCCAGGTGAAGCGGGTGCTGTCCCAGCGTTCGAGCGTCGTGTTGCGGGCGGGGCATTTCAGCAGCGTCTCGCGCATTTCCTGGGCGTCGATCCCGCAGGACTTGGCGAGCGACAGCACCTCGTAGTTCGCCACGCAGGCGGCCCAGTGCATCATGTTGTTGCAGGTCTTGCCGAGCTGTCCGCACCCGGTCGGGCCGAGGTGCTCGACGCTCCGGCTGTAGCTCATCAGGACCGGACGCACCTTCTCGACCTCCCCGGCGTCGCCGCCGCAGAGCGAGACGAGGTCGCCGTCGATCGCGCCCTTGAGGCCGTAGCAGACCGGGGCGTCGACAAAACCCACGCCCTTGGCGGCGCAGTCGCGGGCAAGCTCGATCATCGTCGCGGGGTGGTTGGTGGCGGCGACGACGATGACCATACCGTCTTTCGGCCCGGCCTCGAGCAGGGCCGTGACAACGCCCCGGCTCTGGTCGTCGGTGCTGACGACGACGATCGCGACGTCGCAGGCGGCGATATCTGCGAGCCCCGCCGCGGCCTTCACCGGCCCCTCCGTAGCGGACGCAAGTGCAGCGGCATCGGTGTCGAATGCCCTCACCGCGAAGCCCGCGCGCGCGCAGTGTCCGGCCATCGCCGTTCCCATCGCGCCCACGCCGACAAATCCGATCTCCATGGCATATCCTCCCGTCGCGGTGCCGTTGCCGAACAGCAAATGAACGGCGACGACCGGGCTTCAACCGCTCCGTTCGCAAGGTTCCCGCATGCAGAACGGCGGTCCAGTATCGCTTTGACCACCCCTTGCCCCTCGCATAGGCTCGCGGGTGCGGCGGAGAGGCGCCGCGATGACTGCGACCGGGGGAGGAGAGTGCTGGCGGGATCGCCGGGGCGCTCGGCCTTTCTTGCGGTCGGCAAGGCGCCACGGAGCCGATATGACGAAACTGCCGCTCACCATCGCGACGACGGATTACGACCACTTCCGCGACATCCGCTCCGGAGCGGTCGCACCCGAGGGGATCGACCTCAACTGGCTGCTGCTCGGCCATCACGAGTGCTTCGCGCGGATGACGGCGCACCGGGAGTTCGACCTTTCGGAGATGTCCTTCGCGAAATTCGCCACCCAGGTGACGCGGACGGACAGCGACCTCATCGGGCTGCCGGTGATCTGCTCGCGCCTCTTCCGCTTCTCGTCGTTCTACGTCAACCGCAAGTCGAGCATCGAGACCGCCGAGGACCTCTACGGCAAGACCGTGGGCAGCCCCGAATGGGCGCATTCGGCCGCTGTCTGGATGCGCGGGTGGATGCAGAACGACCTCGGCATGGACCTCTCGAAGATCCGCTGGGTGCAGGCGGGTGCGAATTCCCCGGGCCGCGAAGAGAAGGTGGAACTGAACCTGCCCGCCGGCATCGAGATCACCCGGGTGAAGGACCGGTCGCTCTCGGAGATGCTGGCGTCGGGCGATCTCGACTGCGCGATCATCGCCCGCCCGCCGACCTGCTTTCTCGAGGGGCACCCCGACGTGGTGCGCCTCTTCCCCGACTTCCTCGAGCGTGAGGAGCAGCAGTTTTCCGAGACCGGCGTCTGGCCGATCATGCACATCGTCGCGATGAAGAAGTCGGTTCACGAGGCCCACCCCTGGGCGGCGCGGAACCTCTATGCCGCCTTCGACGAGAGCCGGCGCCGCAGCGTCGAGCGCATTCTCGACCCCGCGGTGTCGCGCTACCCCGTCGCCTGGCTGCCGACCTATGCCCGGAAGATGCAGGGCATCTTCGGCAAGGAGCTCTTTCCCTTCGGCGTCGAGGCGAACCGCAAGACCTGGGAGATGATGGGGCTCTACACCTTCCAGCAGGGCATCGCGCACCGGCAGTTCGCCCCCGAGGACATCTTTCCGGGCACCATCGAGACCAAGGTGATCATCTGATGCCGGCCTCCGGCGGCCCCGTCGCCCCCGAGCGCATCGCCGACGTCGCGGCGGCGGCGCGGATACTGGCCGCGCGCGGCGTGGTCGACGGCTTCGGCCATGTCTCGATGCGCCATCCGGATGTGCCCGACCGCTACCTCATGGCGCGCGCGCTGGCGCCCGCGCTGGTGACGCCGGAGGACATCGTGGAGTACGACCTCGACAGCGAGGCTTGCGACGCAGGCGCGCCGAAGGGGTTTCTGGAGCGCTTCATCCACGGCAACATCTATGCCGCGCGCCCCGATGTCGGTGCGGTGGTCCACAGCCATTCGCCCTCGGTCATTCCGTTCGGCATCGCGAAGGCTCCGATGCAGGCCTGCTTTCACAACGCCGCCTTTCTCGCCGGCGGCGTGCCGGTGTTCGACATCTGGGCGCATTTCGGGGCGACGGACATGCTGGTGTCGGACAACGAGAAGGGCGTGAAGCTGGCCGAAAGCCTCGGCGACCGGCCGGTGGCGTTGATGCGGGCGCATGGCTCGGTGGCGACCGGGCCGTCGCTCGAGGTCGCCGTGTTCCGCGCGGTCTACACGGAAGTGAACGCGCGGGTGCAGCACTGGGCCGGCGCACTGGCCGGGGAGGGCGAGGAGCTTGCCGTTCTGCGCGAGGAGGAAGGCGTGCTGGCGGACGGGCCGAACCAGACCGCGGGCCTGCGCGCCTGGGACCTCTGGCGGCGGGAAATCAGCGACACGGCGGGGTGGTAGGATGGGCCAGAAGGACGATCTCGCCCTTGCCCTGAGGATGCTCGAGCATCAGGGCATCATCGACTTCAACGGCCATGCCTCGATCCGCACCGAGGGCGGCATGCTGATCAACGTCGGCTCCAGCCAGCGCAGCCGGCTGACGGCCGACGATATCTGCACCGTCGATCTCGACGGCAACCTGATCGAGGGGAAGGGCAAGCCGCCGCTCGAATTCCACCTGCACGCCGGCATCTACCGCGACCGTCCCGATGTCGGCGCGGTCGTTCATGCCCACCCGCAATGGTCGACCTACCTGACGATGACGGGGCACGACTACCTGCCTGTCTTCGCGCAGGGCACGCTCGTTCACCCGGTGCCGGTGCTCGATACGCCGGACTCGATCAACAGCCCCGAGATGTCGGCGCGTCTGAACGGCGTTCTGGGCGACGGGCCGGCGGCGCTCATGAAGTCCCACGGCACCGCCACGGTCGGTGCCGATATCGTCGAAGCCTTCGTTCTCATCGTCTATCTCGAGGAGAACGCGCGGCGGCAGTACATGGCGATGCAGATCGGCACGCCCTACGCCTTCAGCGCCGCCGAGATCGAGGCCGCGCGCGGGAAGCTCCGGACCGTAGCGCTCTTCCGGCGGACCTGGGACCACTACCGCGCGAAACTGGAAGACGCATGACCGACCAGACCTATCATCTTCTCGGCGTCATGGGCTGGCCCGTGATGCATTCGCTCTCGCCGATGATGCACGACCACTGGTTCGCCCAGACCGGGCTGCCGGGGCGCTACGTCTACCTGCCGCTGCCGCCCGAGCGGCTCGGCCCGGCGCTCAGGGCGCTGCCGGCGCTCAATTTCGCCGGGTGCAACCTCACGATTCCGCACAAGCTGAAGGCGATGGAGATCGTCGACGAGGTCGACCCGGTCGCGCGGAAGATCGGCGCGATCAGCTGCGTCGTGGTGCGGAAGGACGGCTCGCTCTTCGGCACCAACAACGACTGGCTGGGCTTTCTGGGAAACCTGAGGGAGGCGGTGCCGGACTGGCGCGGTGAGGCGGGGCCGGCCACGGTGATCGGCGCCGGCGGCGGATCGCGGGCGATCTGCCATGCGCTTCTGTCGGAAGGGGCGCCGGAAGTGCGGCTGGTGAACCGCACGGGCGAGCGGGCCGAACGGCTCGCCGCCGACATCGGCGGCCCGGTCACGGTGCTCCCGTGGGAGGCGCGGCATGCGGCGCTCGACGGGGCGGCGACGCTCGTCAACACGACGAGCCTCGGAATGGTGGGGCAGCCGCCTCTCGATCTAACGCTCGACGCCCTCGCCCCCGAAGCGGTGGTGTCTGACATCATCTACACGCCCCTCGAGACAGACCTGATCCTGCGGGCGCGGGCGCGCGGCAACCGGGCTGTCGGCGGTTTGGGGATGCTGCTCCACCAGGGGCCGGCCGCGTGGAAGCTCTGGTTCGGGCTCGAGCCCAGGGTCACGCCCGATCTCCGGGCGAAGATGGAAGACCGCCTCGGCGGCAATGGATAGGACGGAGAAGGCAATGGCGAAGGACGAGAACCTGATCGTGGGGCGCATGCTGATCGGCGGCGAATTCGTCGAGAGCGAGGGCGGCGGCTGGATCGACACGATCAATCCCGCGAACGAGCGCCTGATCGGGCGGGTGCCGGAGGGCAACGCGGCCGATGTCGCGCGCGCGGTCGAGGCGGCCACGAAGGCACAGAAGGACTGGGCCGCGCGCGACATGGCCGAACGCGCGGATCTGCTGAACCGTCTCGGCGACGCGATCATGGAGCGCGCGGGGGAAATCGCCGAACTCGAGGCGATCGACACCGGCAACACCATCGGCAAGATGCAGGCCGACGTGGAGAAGTCGGTCGAGCGCATCCGCCTCGCCGCCGGCCTCGGGCTGGAACTGAAGGGCGAGACGATCCCGTCGACGTCGTCGGGCCTGCACTTCACGCTTCGCACCCCCTACGGCATCGTCGGGCGGATCATCCCGTTCAACCACCCGTTCGGCTTTGCCGCCTCGCGGCTCGCCAGCGCGATCATTCCCGGCAACGCCATCATCATCAAACCCTGCGAGACCTCGCCGCTCTCGGCCTGTGTCCTCGGCGAGATCGTCAACGAGATCCTGCCGCCGGGGGTCGTCAACATCGTCACCGGCGGGGCGGCGACCGGCGAGGCCATCGTCCGGCACCCGAAGATCAAGCGGATCGCCTTCATCGGGCACTCCGGCACCGGCATGAAGATCCAGCGCACGGCGGCGGAGGTCGCGGTGAAGCACGTCACGCTCGAACTCGGCGGCAAGAACCCGATGATCATCTGCCCCGACGCCGACCTCGAAGCGGCTTCGGCGGCGGCGGTCAGGGGCATGAACTTCGCCTGGCAGGGCCAGTCCTGCGGCTCGACCTCGCGGCTTCTCCTGCACGAGAGCGTCTACGACACGGTGCTGCCGAAGGTGCTCGACCGTATCGGAAGGATGAAGGCGGGCGACCCGCTCGATCCGGCCTCGTCGATGGGTCCGATGAACTCGAAGATGCAGTACGACAAGACCATGGAGTACATCGAGATCGCGAAGCAGGACGGCGCGACGCTGGCGGCCGGCGGCAAGCGGCCCGAGGGTGCCGGGTTCGAAAAGGGCTTCTGGGTCGAGCCCACCGTCTTCACCGACGTCACGATGGACATGCGGATCGCGCAGGAAGAGGTTTTCGGCCCGGTGCTTTCCGTGCTGAAGTGGAAAGAGATCGACGAGGCGATCGAGATGGCCAACGCCGTCGACTACGGCCTGACCGCCTCGCTCTGGACGAAGGACCTCGGCCTCGCCCTTCGCCTCGTGCGCGAGATCGAAGCGGGCTACATCTGGGTCAACGGCTGCGGCACGCATTACCGCAACGTGCCCCACGGCGGCTTCAAGAACTCCGGCACCGGGCGGGAGGAAGGCATCGACGAGCTTCTGAGTTATACCGAGGTGAAGGCCGTCAACATCCTCGCGGGGTAGCGCCATGAAGACCGGCATCGCCACAGTTTCGATCTCCGGCAACCTCGGGGAGAAGCTCGAGGCGATCGCGGCGGCGGGGTTCGACGGGATCGAGATCTTCGAGCAGGATTTCATCGCCGATGCCGGCAGCCCGCGCGAGATCGGTCAGCGCGTCCGCGACCACGGGCTGGAGGTTCTCCTGTTCCAGCCGTTCCGGGACTTCGAAGGGCTGCCCGAGCCGCTCCGCACCCGGGCGTTCGACCGCGCGAAGCACAAGTTCGACCTGATGGCCGAACTCGGCGCGCCGACCATCCTCGTCTGCTCGTCGGTCCACCCCGCCGCACTGGGAGGGATCGACCGCGCGGCCGGGGATTTCCGCGAGCTGGGCGAGATCGCCGCCGAGCGCGGGCTGAAAGTGGGGTTCGAGGCCCTGGCCTGGGGCCGGCACGTGAACGACCACCGCGACGCCTGGGAGATCGTGCGCCGCGCCGATCACCCCAATGTCGGCGTCGTTCTCGACAGTTTCCACACGCTCGCGCGCGGCATCGACCCCGACACGATCCGCCGGATCCCCGGCGACAGGATCGCCTTCGTGCAACTCGCCGACGCGCCGATGATCGAGATGGACCTGCTCTACTGGTCGCGCCATTTCCGGAACATGCCCGGCGAGGGCGATCTCGACGTGACGGGGTTCATGCGCGCGGTCGCGGCGACCGGGTATGACGGGCCGGTGAGCCTCGAGATCTTCAACGACCAGTTCCGGGGCGGAAGCGCCGGGGGGCTCGCGCGCGACGGGCACCGCGCGCTCGTGGCCCTTCTCTCGGACGTGCGCCGCCTCGAACCCGGAGCCACCGGAAGCCTTCCCGACATTCCTCCCCGGACCGCCGTCGAAGGGATCGAGTTCATCGAGTTCGCCGCCCAGGGCGACGAGGCGGACCTTCTCGCCGCGACCTTCGCCGGCCTCGGCTTCGAGCGAAGCGGCCGGCACATCTCGAAGGCGCTCGAACTCTGGACCCAGGGCGATATCCGGATCGTGCTCAATTCCGACCCCGAGGGCTTCGCGCGCACCTTCTGGAACGTCAACGGAACAGGGGTCTGCGACCGGGGTCTGCGGGTCTCGGACGTCGCCGGGACCGTTGCGCGGGCGACGGCGCTCGGGGCGGCGCCGTTCAGCCAGTCGGTCGGACCGGGCGAGCTCGAGATACCGGCGATCCGCAGCGTCGGCGGCGGCGTGATGCACCTCGTCGACGAAAGGAGCGGGCTGACCGATGTCTGGAACGTCGAATTCCGCCCCACCGGGACGACCGGCGCCGGGGGCGACGCGGGGCTTCGGCGCATCGACCACATCGCCGAGACGATGAGCTACGACGAAATGCTGTCCTGGTCGCTGTTCTACACCTCGATCTTCCGTATGCGGAAGGCTCCCATGGTGGACGTGATCGACCCCGACGGGCTGGTGCGGAGCCAGGCGGTCGAGGCCGGGGAGGGGGCGTTGCGCCTCACGCTCAACGGGGCCGATTCGCACCGCACGCTCGCCGGTCAGTTTCTCGCCGAAAGCTTCGGCTCCACCGTCCAGCACATCGCCTTCGCCACCGACGACATCTTCGCAACCGCCGAGGCGCTCGAGGCGAGGCGCTTCGAACGCCTGCCGATCCCGCAGAACTACTATGACGACCTCGTGGCGCGCTTTGGTCTGCCCGAGGACGTGCTCGCGCGTCTGCGGCGGTTCGACATTCTCTATGACGAGGACGAGGGGGGTCGCTACTACCAGTTCTACAGCCGGCCCCTGAGCAGCGGCTTCTTCTTCGAGATCGTCGAGCGCGCCGGGGGGTATCGGGGCTACGGCGCTCCCAATGCCCCGTTCCGGATCGCCGCGCAGAAGCGGATCATCTCGACGAAGGGGATGCCCCGGCACTAGACTATGGCGCTCAATCCAGTTTCGAGGAGTTTTCCCTTGTCCGACCTTTTCGACAGAGGCATGGCCACGCGCCGCGCGGTTCTGGGCGACGCGCATGTCGATCGCGCCGTGTCGGCGACCACGGACCTCGATGCGGGGTTCCAGACCCTGATCACCGAAGGGGCCTGGGGCAGGGTCTGGTCGTCGGATGCGATCACTCCGCGCGAGCGGTCGATGCTGACGCTGGCGCTTCTGGCGGCCCTCGGCAACTTCGAGGAGATGGCGATGCATCTCCGGGCGACCCGACAGACCGGTGCGAGCCAGTCCGATGTGGGCGAGGTCTTCCAGCACGTGGCGATCTATGCCGGCGTTCCGCGCGCGAACCATGCGCTGAAGATCGCCAGGGAGATCTACGCCGAGATGGAGGACGCGGCGTCTTCGGAGACACGGGAGGAGACGGGCCGATGACGGAGCCCGGAGAATTCGCGCAGCGGGGCAGGGCCGTCACCCGCCCGCATTGAGCCCGGGCGGCAAAACGTCGGTGACCCGGTCGTCGCTTCCCGCGCTCATCGGTCAACAGGTCCGGCCCGGTTCGGCCGCCGGCGGCCGCGCGTCGCGCGGCGGGGATATGGCCCGTGCCCTCACGGCCGGCGGCCCGCGTCGATGCTTCGCCTCCCGGGCCGGTCCGAAAGCGACGAGACTTGTTTCGACGCGGATGCCGGGGGACGCCCCTATCTCTGTTCGATCGCGTTTTCCCATTCATCGAGGAAGGCGCGCCGATTGAGCGGGTCGAGATAGACCATCAGTGCCGGTCCGAGGCGGATCGGACCGAAGCCGACCCCCGCCCCCTCGAGGGTCTCGCGGAGCGGGGGCAGGGGCCAGTCGCCGGGGCTTTCGCGCAACCCCGTGACCAGAAGCGCATCGATCAGCGCGCCCGCCGCCTGCACCTCCCGCGCGGTCTTCGGGATGATCGCGGTGCGCAGGATCACGTTCGTGAAATCCGTCATCCTCAGGATCTGCACCCGGCCGCCGGAATCGCCCGCAAGCCGGTCGGCGGCGTAGCTTCCAAGGACATTGTAGGCAAGCGCCAGACGCCCCTCCGTCACGTCGTCGATCATCTGCCCCGAACAGCAATAGAGCCGCGGCGAGAGCCGGCCCATCACCTCGGCCAGCCGCCAATAGGCGTCCGTGGCCCGCGCATCCTGGGTGGCGAAGAGATAGCCGAGGCCGCTGTCGCGCACGTCGTAGGTGCCGACCGCGCCCTGGAAGCGGCCCGGATTGTCGCGCAGCACCGCGATGAGCTCCTGCCGGGTCGTGGGAACGGGCAGTCCGGCGAAGCGCTCGGTCGAGATGACGACCACCGCCGGTTCGCTGGTGAAGGCGAAGATCCGGTCGCGCCAGCGCGCCCAGTCGGGCAGGAGGCCCGTCGTCGACGACTGGTAGCTCTGCGCGAAACCGTCGTTCACGAGCTGGAACTGGAGGTCCATCGCCGAGGAGAGGGCGACGTCGAATGCCGCGCCCTCGAGGATCGCGCGGTGGAGTTCCGTCGAGGAGACGACGGTGTAGTCGAGCGTCAGCCCGGGGTTCTCGGAATGGAAGGCTCTGAGGAACGGGTCGAAGACCTCGAGGTCGGCGGTGGACAGGATGTTCAGGACGCGCGCGCCTGTTCCCTCGTAGCGGCGATGCTCCTCCACCTCGAGATCCGCCGCGGCGGCGAAGGCGGCCCAGAGACTCAGGCCGACGGCAAGACAAGCGAGACGCATGCACCCCTCCCTTCGGGACCCGGCCCTAGTTCCAGCCGCCCGCCATGGGCGCGCAGCACGTCGTCGGCGATGGTGAGGCCGAGACCCGAGCCGACGATGCCCTCCACGTTCGCGCCCCGATGGAACCGCTCGGTGAGCCGCTCGACCGACCCCTCGCCGAGACCCGGGCCTTCGTCCGTGACCGAAATCCGCGTTTCGGCAACGCCACCGGCCACCCGCACCGTCACGGTCGTGTCTTCGGGCGAATACTTGATGGCGTTGTCGAGGACGTTTCGCAAGGCATTGTCCAGCAACACCGCATCGCCCTCGGCTTCGAGGTGCTCGGCGTCGAGCCTGATCTCGATGTCCTTCATCGCGGCGGTCGGGCCGAGCGCCGAGGCGGTGCGCTGCGCGAGATCGGCAAGGTCGAGCCTGACACGCTCGAGGTCGTCAGCCCGGAAGGCCACGGTCGCGTGGTCGAGAAGCTGCCCCGCCGAGCGGGAACTTTCGTCGACGGCGCGGATCATCCGGCGCAGGCGCTGCCGTTCGGTCTCGTCCCGGATCGAGCGCAGGGCGATCTCGGCCTGGGCGCGCACCGTGGCGAGGGGCGTGCGGACCCGGTGCGCGGCTTCGGCGATGAATTCCTCCGATCGGTCGATCGACTGTCCGAGCCGTTCCATCAGCCGGTCGAGCGCACCGATCAGCGGTGCGAGCTCGGTGGGCGCGGCCCGGCCCAAGGGCCGCAGATCGGACGGGCCGCGCCGGGACACCGCCTGCGCGATCTCGGTGAGAGGCCGAAGCGAGGTTCGGGCGGCGACGAAGGAAAGCCCGACGGCGACGATGAAGAACGCGACCGAAAGAAGGGCCGCGAGCCGCGACAGCTCGCCGGTGATGGCGCCCACCCCGGTCCGGGTCTGGGCCACCGACACCGTGACCAGCACCGGGTCGGGGTCCGCCAGAACCAGCCGTGCGAGCGAGGCCATCCGCACCTCGTCGCCGAGAAACGCGCCAGTATCGAAGGTCACGCGGCCGGGGGCCGACTGCACGAGGGTCGGCACCGGAAGATCGGGATAGCCCGTCAGGGTCTCCCCCCCGGCGGTGACGTGGTAGAAGACCCGGTCCTCGCTGATCGCGCCCAGCATGGAAAAGGCCGAGTAGGGCAGTTCGAGCCGCACCTCGCCCTGTTCGGAGCGCAGCGTCTCGGCGATGGTCGTGGCGGAGGCGGCGAGCACGTTGTCCTGCGCGCGCTCCGCCGCTTCCCGGGCGAGGGCGGTGACCATGCCCCAGGACAGGACCGACAGAAGTGCTGCGACCCCGGCGAGAAGCAACGTGAGCCGCCGCCCGATCGAGCCGGTCACGAGCCGCCGGCCTCCATCCGGTAGCCGAGCCCGCGCACGGTCTCGATCCGGACCCCCATTCCGTCGATCCGGCGCCTGAGCCGCCCGACATAGACCTCGATCGCGTTCTCGGTGACTTCCGCATCGTGCGAGAACAGCCGGTCCATGAGCTGCATCTTGGAGAGGATCTGACCGGGATGGCGGGCGAAGACCTCGAGCAGGCGGATCTCGCGGTTGCGCAGATCGACCGTGTCGGTTCCGCGGCGCAGCGTGCCGGCCATCGGGTCGAAGACCGAGGGACCGAGCGAGATCTCGTTTCTGGCCGACCCGCCGCGCCGGCGCAGCACCGCGCGGCACCGCGCTTCGAGTTCGGAGAAGTCGAAGGGCTTGGTGATGTAGTCGTCGGCCCCGAGGTCGAGCGCCCCGACGCGGTCGGAGACATGGCTGCGGGCGGTCAGGATGATCACCGGGGTCTCGACGCGTGCGCGCCGCTGGCCGAGAAAGCTCAGCCCGTCGCCGTCGGGAAGCATCACGTCGAGCAGGATGAGATCGTAGGTCGCCACCGCCAGGCAGTCTTCGGCCGCCGCGAGGCTCGCCGCGTGATCGACCGCGTGACCGTCGAGCGCGAGGCGGTTCACGACGGCCTCGGCGAGGTCGAGGTTGTCTTCGACCAGTAGATAGCGCACCCGTCCCCCCCCTCGTGGCCCCCGTGTCGTGCCCGTGTCAGGCTTCTGTCAGCTTTCTGTGGTGACGTATGACCATGGGCGGCGGAGGACCGTCTGTCAAACGGGAGGACTACCGAATGAACACCCATGGGTGGACACGCCGCGCGCTCGTCGCAGCGGCAACCGCGACCTTTGCGCTGAGTGGAATGGCGCAGGCCGAGGACGAGCAGATGATGGACTCGGTGCATTTCCTCATTCCCGGCGGCGCCGGCGGCGGATGGGACGGCACCGCGCGCGGCACCGGCGAGGCGCTGATGAACGCCGGTCTCGTCGGCAACGCGACCTACGAGAACATGTCGGGGGGCGGCGGCGGCGTGGCCATCGCCAACCTGATCGAGAACGCCAGCAGCAGCCACGGCACGCTGATGGTCAATTCGACCCCCATCGTCATCCGGGCGCTGACCGGCGAGATCGCGCAGAGCTTCCGCGACCTGACGCCGGTGGCCGGCACGGTGGGCGACTACGCGGCCCTCGTGGTGACCGCCGACAGCCCGATTGAGACGATGGAGGACGCGCTGGCGATGTACCGCGAAGCGCCCGAGGAGTTCGCCATCGGCGGCGGCTCGGTGCCGGGCGGCATGGACCATCTCGTGGCCGCGATCGTGATGCAGGGGGCCGGCGAGGACCCGACTGCCTTCAACTACATCGGCTACGACGCGGGCGGCGAAGCCATGGCGGGCCTCCTGTCGGGCGAGATCGACGCTCTCTCGACAGGCTTTTCCGAAGCCGTGGCCCTCGCCGAGCAGGGCGAGATCCGCATCCTCGGCGTGACCTCGCCGGATCGCGTGCCGGCCTATGACGCCGCACCGAGCTTCGCCGAACAGGGCATCGACGCGCAGTTCGTGAACTGGCGCGGGTTCTTCGCCGCCCCGAACCTGCCGGAAGAGCAGCTCACCGCCTATCAGGACATGCTGGCCGCGATGATGGAGACGCCCGAGTGGGAGGAGATCCGCTCGCGCATGGGCCTCGTCAACATCTACCGGCCCGGCGACGAGTTCGAGGCGTTTCTCGAAGCGCAGGAAGATCAGATCGGCGATCTGATGCGGGATCTGGGCTTCCTCTGAACCCGGTCGGGCAGCCCCGTGGCGGGCTGCCCCTCCGACCCGCCTTTCCACGCAAGGCCCCATGTCTCGGGGCCGGGCGGGCGACGACCGGGAAGGCACACCGAGGACAGGGGAGGGAGACCCGATGGCGCTCGATCGCTGGATCGCGCTGGCCTTCATCGCGCTCTGCTGCGTGTACGGCTATGCCGCCTTTTTCACCATGGACGACATGCTGCCGCCGATCCTGCAGCGCAACCCCGTCTGGCCCTCGACGTTTCCGAAGATCCTGACGGTCCTCGGCCTCATCGTGGGCCTCACGGTCCTCTTCACGCCGAAGCCTCCGGCGAAGGAGGGCGAGGTCAAGGACGGCACCATCGACCTCAGCCGGCTGGGCGATTACCATGTGGGCCAGGCCGCGGCACTGCTCGTGCTCATGGTGCTCTACGCGCTGACCCTGCGCCCGCTCGGCTTCGTCGGCTCCACCGTCGGCTTTCTCGTGCTTGGCGCCGTCCTTCTCGGCGAGCGCCGGTTCCACATCCTGATCCCCGTCGCCGCCGTCGCCGTGGGGTCGATCTGGTACCTGGTCCAGGAGGTGCTCGGGATCTTCCTGCGTCCCTGGCCCGGGGTCTTCATGTAGGAAAGGCCGGAAGATGCTCGAAGGTATTCTGATCGGCCTTTCCGCGGCCGTCACCCCGTTCAACCTCATCATGGTGGTGATGGGATGCGTGATCGGCACGCTGATCGGCATGCTGCCCGGGCTCGGGCCGATGTCGATCATCGCCATCATGATCCCCGTCGCCATCGGGATCGGCGATCCGACGGCGGCCCTGATCCTGCTGTCGGGGGTCTATTACGGCGCGATCTTCGGCGGCTCGACCTCCTCCATCCTCCTGAACGCGCCGGGGGTCGCGGGGACGGTCGCGACCTCGTTCGACGGCTACCCCATGGCGCGGAAGGGGCAGGCCGGCAAGGCGCTGACCATCGCCGCCATCGCCAGTTTCGCCGGCGGCACGATCGGGGCGATCCTCCTGATGATCTTCGCGCCGGCGCTCTCGACGGTGGCGCTTCTTTTCCATTCGGCCGAATACTTCGCGCTGATGGTGGTGGGCCTCTCGGCGATCGCGGCCTTCGCGGGCACCGGGCAGGTGGCCAAGGCGCTGCTGATGACGATTCTCGGGCTGATGCTCGGCACGGTGGGCGAGGGTGCCCTGTCGAACATGCCGCGCTTCACCTTCGGGATGATGGAACTGCAATCGGGCTTTTCCTTCATCACCCTCGCGATGGCGATGTTCGCCCTGCCGGAAGCGCTGTTTCTGGTGATGAACCCCGCACGGGCCGCAAGCGGCAACAGCGGCAAGATCACGGGCATGCGGATCACGCGGTCGGAGGCGCGCATCATCGCGCCGGTGATCGGGCGGCAGTCGCTGCAGGGCTTCTTCATCGGCGTCCTGCCGGGCGCGGGGGCCACCATCGCCTCCTTCCTCGGTTATGCGGTGGAGCGCAACATCGCCAGCGGAGCCGAACAGAAGGAGTTCGGAAAGGGCTCGATCAAGGGCCTCGCGGCGCCCGAAACGGCCAACAACGCGGCCTGCACCGGGTCCTTCGTGCCGCTCCTGACCCTCGGCATCCCCGGATCGGGGACGACGGCGATTCTCCTCGGCGCGCTCATTGCCCTGAACGTGACGCCCGGGCCGCGGCTGATGATCGACGAGCCGGACGTGTTCTGGGCCGTCATCATCTCGATGTACATCGGCAACCTGGTGCTCCTCATCCTGAACCTGCCGCTCATTCCCTATATCGCGAAGATCCTCACGATTCCGCGGACCTTCCTCATTCCGTTCATCCTGTTCTTCACGCTGATGGGCAGCTACCTCGGGCAGAACAACTCGACCGAACTCCTGATCCTCGTGGGCTTCGGGGTGATCGCCACCATCCTGCGCTTCGCGGATTATCCGCTGGCGCCGCTTCTCATCGGGTTCATCCTCGGCACGATGCTGGAAGACAATTTCGCGCGCGCAATGCAGCTCTACCAGGGGTTCGGGTTCATCTTCGAGCGCCCGATGACGCTGGGCCTGCTCGTTCTGGCGGGGCTGCTCGTCGTCCTGCCGAGCTTCCGGACCTATCGCGCGCGCAAGCGGGCGGAAGGCGTTGCCGATGGCGACTGACGAGGACGGACCGGCGCAGGGACCCCTCATCGGGGTCCGCGTGCTGGACCTCACGAACGTTCTGGCCGGCCCCTTCGCCTGCCACCAGCTTGCCCATCTCGGGGCCGAGGTGATCAAGGTCGAGGCGGTGGGCCGGGGCGACCTCGCGCGCAACCTCGGCGCGGACCCCGACCTCTCGGCCCGGGGCATGGGCATCAGCTTTCTCGCCCAGAACGCGGGCAAGAAGTCGCTGACGCTGAACCTCAAGGACGGGCGCGGCAAGGCGGCGCTGAAGCGGCTCGTGGCGACCGCCGACGTGCTGGTGGAGAATTTCCGCCCCGGTGTCATGGACCGGCTCGGCCTGGGGTACGCCGCCCTGAAGGCGGAGGCCCCGCACCTGATCTACTGTGCCATCTCGGGCTTCGGCCAGGACGGGCCCTGGGCCGACCGGCCGGCCTACGACCAGATCGTCCAGGGCGTCTCGGGCGTCATGTCGATCACCGGTGACGCGGCGAGCGCGCCCCTGCGCGTCGGCTATCCGCTCGCCGACACATTGGGCGGGCTGACGGCGGCGATGGCGATCTCGGCGGCGCTGAACGTGAAGGAGCGGGGCTGCTTCATCGACGTGTCGATGCTCGACTCGGTGCTGGCGAGCATGGGGTGGGTCGTGTCGAACCACCTCATCGGCGGCGTCGATCCGCAACCGCAGGGCAACGAGAACCCGACCTCCGCGCCCTCGGGCGCCTTCCGCTGCGCCGACGGGCTCGTCAACATCGCCGCCAACAAGGACGAGCAATGGGAGGCGCTGGCGCGTCATCTCGGCCGGGACGACCTTCTCGACCACCCGGACTACGCCACCCGCGAGGACCGCAAGCGGAACCGCCTGGCGCTCAGGGGCGACCTCCAGGCCGTGCTCGAAACCCGCCCGGCGCGGGACTGGGCGCGCGAGCTCAATGGCCTCGGGGTGCCCGCCGGCGCGGTGATGTCGGTGCCCGAGATCCTCGCCCATCCGCAGGTGACCGACCGGGGCCTTCTCGCGCGCTTCGACGATGTGCCCGGTGTCGACCGCCCCATCGACCTCGTCCGGATCGGCGCGACGATCGACAATGTCCGCCCGGCCGTCGCGACCCCGCCGCCCGCTCTCGGCGCGGACACGCAGGACATTCTCGCTGAACTCGGCTACAGCACCGACGAGATCGGGGAACTGCGCGCAGGGGGCGTGATTTGAGCGAAGGAAGCGACGTCGCGGACTGGTGGCGCACGGCGATCATCGACATGGAGCCGGGCCGGATCGAGCTGCGCGGCCGTCCGGTTCAGGAGTTGATCGGAACCACCGGTTTCGCCGGGATGATCTGGCTCATGGTGATGGGCGAGCCGATCGCCGGTCACCGCGCCGGTCTCTTCGAGGCGGTGCTCGTCGCCGCCGTCGACCACGGCCCGCAGGCCCCCTCGATCGCCGCCGCGCGCATGGCGGCGACCTGCGGGATCGGCCTGCAATCGGCCATGGCGACCGGGATCAACATGCTCGGCGACGTCCATGGCGGAGCCGGCGAGCAGGCGGTGGAGATGTACCGCTTCGTCGAAGGCGCGGGGCCCGGGGGACTGGCCGCCGCCCTCGACGACTGGCGCGCGGCCCACGGGCGCTACCTGCCGGGCTTCGGTCACCGGTTTCACAAGCCGGTCGACCCCCGCGCCCCGCGCCTGCTGGCGCTCGTCGACGAGGCCGCCGGAGACGGTGCGGTTTCGGGGGCCTATGCGCGGATCGGCCGGGCCATCGAGGCGCATCTCGCGGCAGAACGGGGCAAGCCCGTGCCGATGAACATCGACGGCGCTTCCGCCGTGATCTTCGCCGAACTCGGATGTCCCCCGCCGCTCGCCCGCGGCTTCTTCGCCCTCTCGCGCTCCGTGGGCATCCTCGCGCATGCATGGGAGCAGACCGAGCAGGGCGGCCGCAACAAGGGACCGACCCCCCCGGCCTACCGTTGGACCCATGATCGAAACTAGGCGGCTGCTGACCGAAGCTCTCCCGACCGTGCTGATCGGCGCCCTCGGCGCCGCGCTCTTCTGGTTGGTGGGGTTTCCCGCCGCTGTCCTGACGGGGCCGGCCGCGGTGGTCTCCATCGCGACGCTGATGGGGTTCCGCAGCTACGTGCCGAAGCACCTCCGCGAGACGGTTTTCGTGATCATCGGCATCTCGATCGGGAGCACCGTGTCCCCCGAAGTTATCGAGACTGCGCTGGCCTGGCCGGTGTCGCTGGCCGCGCTGTCGGTCACGCTCGTTCTCATCGTGCTGATCGTCCGGAGCGTCCTCGTGCGCGGCTTCGGGTTCGACCGGATGACCGCGATGCTGGCGGCCACGCCGGGGCATCTCAGCTACGTCATGGGGCTGTCGAGCGAGCTTGGGGCGGATGTGTCGCGCGTGGCGCTGGCGCAGTCGGTCAGGGTTCTGCTGCTGACCCTGACGGTGCCGGTGCTGATCGCGCTATGGGGCGCCGAAGGCACCGGACGCCTGCCCGACGAGGTCCGCATTTCGGTGCTCGCCGCAGCGATCGTCTTCGCCCTTTCGCTCGCGTGCGGGGCGCTCTTCGCGCGATTCGGGATACCCGCGCCGCTCCTGCTCGGCTCCATGGCGGTATCGGCCGTCGGCCACGGGTCGGGCCTGACGCCGGGAACCCTGCCGCCGTGGCTGACCATTTTCGCCTTCATCGTGATGGGCAGCCTGATCGGCACCCGCTTCCGGGGAATGGGACTGGCCGGGCTGTTCGACGCGATCGCCGCCGGGGTCGTCGCGACGCTGGTTGCCTGCCTCGTCGCCGCGCTCGGCGCGGTTCTGGCGGCGAGGGTCGTCGACATTCCCCCGGCGGCCCTTCTTCTCGCCTTCGCACCCGGGGGGGTCGAGGTGATGGCGGCTCTGGCGGTGGAGACGGGGCTGGAACCGGCCTTCGTCGCGGCGCACCACGTCTTCCGGCTGATCCTTCTCAGCATCCTCATTCCGGTGTTTCTGGCCCGGGAACGCCGCGTCTGACCGCCCTTGTCCCGTCCGCAGTGACCCGAAGGACGACCACCCGTGGCATCACGGGGTCAGTCGTAGCGTTCCTCGAGCCGGTCCGTGAGCCGCTCGCCCTCCTGGATCTGCGCGTGCGCCTGTTGCAGGACCGCGAGGGTCACGGGGTCCCAGTCCTTCCGGTCGAGCGCCTCGCGGAACTGCTTCTCGAGGTAGTCCTCGCCTTCCTCGACGCGCTCGGCGGCCGCCTCGTCGCGATCCTTGAACGCGGTGGTGATCCGCGTCCAGATCTGGTGCGCGGCGCCGCTGGTGGTGCCGCTTTGCTGGCGTTCGCCGCCGAGACGGACGAGTTCGCCATTGAGGACGGCCGCGAGCTGGCGCCGGTCGGCCGCCTGGTCCTGCAACACCTTCTTGAGTTCCGGCGCCCCGGCATGGTCCGCGGCGCGCTGGTATCCCTCCGCGCTGTCGATCGTCATCTGCACAAGCGACGTCAGCTTCCCGGTGCTGTCAGTCATGGCGGGCTCCTTTCCAGTGCCTAGTGTCACGCGAGGGCAACGTTGGCGCAGCCGGTCGGTTCCGGTGCGGGAGACGGATCGGCGGCGGAGCGGCGGGAGACGAAGCGGGCAGGGCGGCCGCGTGCGCGGAACCTCCCCGTGCAGCCGGACGACCCGAAGGAGGACATCAGGTGAGGTCGAACTCGATGCGCGGCGGTTCCCACGTCTCGGCGCCGGGGGCATCGGACGCGTCGGCGCCGAGCATCAGAAGCGCGCTCGCGAGCCAGGGCATGTCCGAGATCGCGGGTTCGAGGACGCGCTGGCCGATGAGCCTGCGGAGGGCGGAGTGGATCATGCGCGGCACCGGCCGGACGTAGAATTCGGTGGTGAAGAGCGAGAGGGTCCGCGCGAAGCCCTTTCCCGGGAAGGGCCTGAGACTGATGCCCTTGTGCAGGTTTCGCGCCCGCATGTAGCTCGCGGCCGTCGTCACCGCCCAGCCCGCTCCGCCGGCGACCATCGCGAGGAGCATCTGGTTGCTTTCGAGTTCGTAACGCTTTTCGTAGACCAGCCTGCGCCGCCGGAGGTTGGTCTCGATCTCGCTGCCGATCATCTGCGACTGGGGGTATCGCAGGAACGGGATGTCTGCGCGACCGGCGATGAAGTCCTCCACGGGGCGCTCGCTGGCGGAGGGAACCGCGACGACGAAGGGATCCCTCAGAAGCGGGTATTCGAGGAGGCCGGGTATCTCGTTCCGGGGCCGCGTGGCGACGGCGACATCGAGCTTGTGCTCGGTGAGCAGGGCAAGGATCTCGTGGCTGAGCCGTGTCTTGTGCCTGAAGATGCATTTCGGCATGAGCCCGGCGAGCATCTTGGCCAGTTCGGGGGCGATCTCGCCGTCGAAGTCGTCCACCAGCCCCAGCCGGAGGGTGCGCACCTCTTCGAGCCGCCCCGAGGTCAGCTCGATCTCCCCCCGGCGAAGAATGCGGAGGCTCTCCTCGACATGGTGGAGAAACATCGCCCCCGCGGGCGTGACGACCATCGGCCGGCGGCCATGGTCGAGAAGCGCGACGCCGAGCCGGTCTTCGAGAGACTTCAGGTGATGCGAGACCGTGCTGACGGAAAGCCCGATTTCGGACGCGACGGCCTGCACGGACCCGGTGCGTGCGATGGCCCGGAAGACCTCGAGGCCCTTCAGAGTGAGTTCCTTGCCGATCATGCCCGCTTCCCCTGCGCTGCAATTTTGATCGCAGCATGGCCCAACCACAGGGTTGAGCGCGAGGTTTTTGTGAAGGAAGGTCCGACTTTTTCGAAATCGTCTTTTTCTTTTGGCGGATCGGAGTCCTTGTGAAACGCTGCTCGTGCGAACCGGGCGCCGGCAGGCCCGCCGGTGCGGGGACTTATCCGATGGGGAAAATCAGATGACAGTGAACACTTGTGGAAAGATGATTCCGTCAGCGCTCGCAGGGGCCGCGCTGGCGCTCGGAGGGGCATCGGCGATGGCCCAAGGCCAGGCCGAGGAGATCACGGTGGCCTACTTCCTCGAATGGCCAATGCCGTTCCAGTACGCCAAGGTGCAGGGCACCTACGAGGAAGAAATGGGCGTTTCGATCAACTGGGTGGCATTCGACACCGGCACGGCGATGTCGGCGGCGATGGCGTCGGGCGACGTCCATCTCTCCGTCAGCCAGGGCGTGCCGCCCTTCGTGGTCGCGACATCGGCCGGGCAGGACCTCCAGATCGTCGACGTGGCCGTCAGCTACGCCGAGAACGACAACTGCGTCGTCGCCGACCGGCTCGGCATCGACAAGACCAACGCCACCGACCTCGAGGGCAAGCGCGTGGCGGTGCCGATCGGGACCGCGGCGCATTACGGTTTTCTCAAGCAGATGGAGCACTTCGGCGTCGACATCACCACGATGGAGATCGTCGACATGCCGCCCGCCGAGGGTCAGACCGCCTTCGCCCAGGGCAACCTCGACATGGTCTGCGGCTGGGGCGGCGCGCTTCGGCGCATGAAGGAGGACGGCAATGTCCTGCTCACCGGCGCGGAAAAGGAGGAACTCGGCATTCTCGTCTTCGACGTGACATCGGCGCCGGCCGCCTTCGTCGCCGAGAACCCGGACCTCGTGGCGAGCTTTCTCAAGGTGACGGCCGAGGCCAACGAGATGTGGAACTCGGGCGAGGGCGTCGAGGAGATGCTGCCCGTCATCGCGCAGGATTCTGGCATGTCGGTCGAGGACACCGAGGCGACGATCTCGACCTTCGTGTTCCCGTCGGTCTCGGACCAGTTGTCGGAGCGCTGGCTCGGCGGCGCGGCGCAGGAGTTCATGCTGGGCGTCGCGAACATCTTCGTCGAGGCCGGATCGATTCCCGCCGCCCGCGACAGCTATGAAAGCGCGGTGGAACTCGAGCCCCTCCAGTCCGTCGCGACCGAAGGCGGCAGCTGAACCCTCCGAAATCGCGAGGCGGCCCTTCGGGGCCGCCCCCATCCTGACCAGATCGGGGGGTCAATGTCCGAACTGCGCATCGAAAACGTCTCCATGCGGTTCGATCTTCCCAACGGGACCCATGTGCAGGCGCTCGCAGACGTCTCCATGACCATCCGGGAAGGCGAGATCATGAGCGTCCTGGGCCCGTCGGGCTGCGGCAAGACCACGCTGCTCAACATCGTCGCCGGGTTTCTCGCGCCCACCGAGGGGCGCGTCGTCCTCGGGGACCACGAGGTCAGGGGCCCCGCGCCAGAACGCGGCATGGTGTTCCAGAAGGGCGCGCTCTTCGAATGGATGAGCGTGCGCGAGAATGTCGATTTCGGGCCCCGGATGAAGGGGATGCCGAAGGCGGAGCGCGACGCGATTTCCGACCATCTTCTCGAGGTCGTGGGGCTGGCCGACTTCAAGGAAAAGGCCGTCTATGAGCTGTCGGGCGGCATGCAGCAGCGCGTCGCCCTCGCGCGCTGCCTCGCGAACGAGCCCGACGTCATCCTGATGGACGAACCGCTCGGCGCGCTCGACGCGCTCACCCGCGAGAAGATGCAGGGGCTCGTGCTGAAGCTCTGGAAGGAGACCGGAAAGACCATCATCCTGATCACCCATTCGGTCGAGGAGGCACTCCTGCTGGGCGAGCGGCTGATGGTCATGGCCCCCCGGCCGGGGCGGCTCCACAAGGAATACCGCCTCGACTTCGCCGACATCGGCGTCGGGCAGGACCTGCGCGAAATCAAGAAGCACCCGGACTTCGCCGTCAAGCGCGAGGAAATCCTCAGCATGATCTGGGAAATGGAGGAAGAGATCATGGGCCGTACGGAGCAGGCGTCTTGACGGTCCTGCTGGCCTATGTCGCCCTTTTCGTCCTCGCCTTTCTGGTGGTGCGCTTCATCCGGCAGCGGCGCGAGGAGGTGCATGATTTCACCTCGCTGAAGACGGTGACCTTCGGTGACGAGAGCGCGGTGCGCCCCGACCGCGCGGCGTCGGTCATCTCGGTGCTCGTGATCTTTCTCATCTGGGGTGCCTTCACCGGTTCGGTCATCACGCCGATCCATGTTCCCGGCCCCTTCGCGGGGACGACGTCGTTCACCTACACGGCCACGAACGCGGCGGGCGAGACCGACGATGCGACGGTGAATGTGCTCGTCTTTCCGCTGGGCAGGGAACCCGAGATCCCGGAGGTGTCGCCCGGCGAGGGCTTCGCCCGGAACGACTCGTTCGGCGTCACGCAGCTGAGGACCGAACGCCTCGACGTTCTAGAGAACGACATGGGCGAGGACCTGAGGGTCACCGCGATCGACGGGCGGGCGGTCGAAGCCAACACGCCCATCGAGGTCGCCAACGGCGAAGTCCTCATCAACCCGCGCGGCGCGCTTCTCTTCACCCCGGCGAAGGGATGGCAGATGGAGCCGATCTGGCTGCCCGCGCCGGAGACGGTCTTGCAGCGGCTCATCGACATCGCCCGCGACGGCTACCAGAACTTCACGCTGTGGGAGCACCTGGGCTTTTCGCTGATGCGCGTGATCGTCGGCTTCCTGCTCGGCTCGCTCGTCGGCATCCCCCTCGGCTACGCCATGGGCCTGTCGGGCTGGTTCCGGGGCTGGTTCGACCCGATCGTGGAGTTCATGCGGCCGGTCCCGCCCCTGGCGCTCATTCCGCTCGTCATCATCTGGTTCGGCATCTGGGAGACGGGCAAGATCATCCTTCTGTTTCTCGCGGCTCTCTGGATCATGACGATCTCGGCGCGGGCCGGGGTTTCGGGGGTCAACATCTCGAAGATCCACGCCGCCTATTCGCTCGGCGCCTCGCGCTGGCAGATCATGCGGCACGTGATCGTGCCGAACTCCCTGCCCGAGATCTTCACCGGGGCGCGCGTCGCCATGGGGGTCTGCTGGGGCACGGTCGTGGCCGCCGAACTCGTGGCCGCGCAGAAGGGGGCGGGGATGATGATCATCGCCGCCTCGAAGTTCCAGCTTACCGATATCGTCCTCATGGGGATCATTCTCATCGGCATCATCGGCTACGGCATCGACATCCTGATGCGGATGGCCGAGCGCTGGCTCGTGCCCTGGAAAGGCAAGAGCTAGAGGCGCGCGGGGAAGCGCCCGCGCAATCCGGGCGGGCCCGGGCGCAAGGAGCGGCCATGTCTGCTGCTGAACCCTTCAACTGGCCTTACAAAGGGCTTTTCTCTGGCCCTATCGCTCTGCCCCGTTCCCGGGCAATCATGAAACCCGACCCGCCACCCATCGAAGTGGACCATGCCCCATGAACACGCAGCTTTCCCCGAACGACCTCACCGACGTCGTCGAAGCCGACCGCGCGCACCTCTGGCACCACCTGATCCAGCACAAGCCCTTCGAGAAGGCCGACCCCAGGATCATCGTCGAGGGCCGAGGCATGCGGGTCTGGGACCAGCACGGCAAGGAGCACATCGACGGCGTGTCGGGCGGTGTCTGGACGGTGAACGTCGGCTACGGGCGCGCGCGCATCGCCGATGCCGTGCGCGACCAGCTCGTCCAGATGAACTATTTCGCGGGCTCGGCGGGCTCGATCCCCGGCGCGCGCTTCGCGGAGAAGCTCATCGACAAGATGCCGGGGATGAGCCGGGTCTACTACGTCAACTCGGGTTCGGAGGCCAACGAGAAGGTCTTCAAGATGGTCCGCCAGATCGCCCACAAGCGCCACGGCGGCAGGAAGCACAAGATCCTCTACCGCGAACGCGACTACCACGGTTCGACCATCGCGGCGATGTCGGCGGGCGGGCAGTATGAGCGCAACGCGCAATACGGCCCCTTCGCGCCGGGTTTCGTCGAGGTGCCGCACTGCCTCGAATACCGCGCGCAGTGGGAGACGGAGAACTACGGCGAGCGCGCCGCCGACGCCATCGAGGAGGTGATCCTCCGCGAGGGGCCGGACACCGTGGGCGCGCTCTGTCTCGAGCCGGTGACCGCCGGGGGCGGCGTCATCACCCCGCCCGAGGGCTACTGGCAGCGGGTGCAGGAGATCTGCGCGAAGTACGACGTGCTCTTGCACATCGACGAGGTGGTCTGCGGCATCGGGCGCACCGGCACCTGGTTCGGCTACCAGAACTACGGTGTCGAGCCCGATTTCGTGACCATGGCGAAAGGCGTGGCCTCGGGCTACGCCGCGATCGCCTGTGTGGCGACGACGGAAGAGGTCTTCTCGATGTTCAAGCAGGAGCCCGACGACCCGATGGACTACTTCCGCGACATCTCGACCTTCGGCGGCTGCACGGCGGGCCCGGCGGCGGCGCTCGAGAACATGGCGATCATCGAGGAGGAGGGGTTGCTCGCGAACACGCTCGCGATGGGCGCGCGGCTCATGGGCAACCTCGAGGCGCTGAAGGAGAAGCACACCGTCGTCGGCGACGTGCGCGGCAAGGGCCTATTCGCCGGCGCGGAACTTGTCGCTGACCGGACGACGAAGGAGCCGGCCCCCGAGAAGATGGTGCAGGCGGTGGTCGCCGATTGCATGACGCAAGGCGTCATCATCGGCGCGACGAACCGCTCCATTCCGGGGTTCAACAACACCCTCTGTCTCTCCCCCGCCCTCATCGCCACGGCGGACGATATCGACGCGATCACGGATGCCATCGACGGCGCACTCACGCGGGTCTTCTCCTGATCCGGCCCCCGATGGCCCCGGAAAACCGGCGCATCGCGGAGCCGGTCACGGCTGCGACCGGGCTCGGTGAACCTGGGCGAACCCGAGGCGAGGAAAGCCGCGCGCGCCCGGCCGGTCGGTCCGCCGCGCGTCTCGCGCGACATCGCGGTCGGGTCTGCGCGGGTTCGAGACACGGGGATGACAAGGGGCCGACGCCCCCGAAGGACGCCGATGCCCGCGCGGTCGAAGACCGACGGGGGCGGCGAGAGATCCTGCGTCTCCGCCCCTCCGGGAAAGCGCGCGGTCGTGAAGGCCTCTGGCGCTCCGCGTTCCTCCTCGCCTAGAAGACGGACGCGCCGATCGGGCCTGCCTGCCTGCCGGTCTGATCCGAGAACAAGGGAAAAAGTCGATGGGACGATTGAGCGGAAAGACATGCCTCGTGACGGCGGCGGGGCAGGGCATCGGGCGCGCCTCGGCGCTGGCGATGGCCGCGGAAGGCGCG
>Ga0008833_1000665_pt1 | contig 27052 bp, 26 predicted proteins | sample HotLakConsoUCCLE_FD_62216 | JGI IMG/M metagenome (GOLD analysis project Ga0008833, IMG submission 62216) | Hypersaline microbial mat communities from Hot Lake, Washington, USA - Hot Lake Consortium UCC-LE | ecosystem: Environmental > Aquatic > Non-marine Saline and Alkaline > Hypersaline >... | reverse complement strand
CAAACCCTCGAAACACACCTCAAACTCGCAAAAGACAGAACAACCAAACGCCTCATGGCCATCTCCGTCTTCCCACAACCAAACCTCCCAAACTTCCTCAGAAAACAGAAAGACTGACGCGGAAGGAGCCCGCATGCCCGCTGACACACCGGTCTATGGCGGCCTGACGCAGGCGCAGCTTGACGCGCAATACGACCAGGCCACAGCCGTGCCCGGGATGCGCGACTACATGGCCCGCTGGGCCGAGGCGGGGGCGGCCGCGCGAACGCGGCTGGCCCCCGCGACCCACGCCTATGGCCCGGGCCCGGCGGCGCAGCTGGATCTCTACCTGCCGCCCGCGCCCCGTTCTGCGCATCTGCACCTGCATGGCGGGGCCTGGCGGGCGCTGTCGCGGCAGGATGCGGCCTTCACGGTGGACGGGCTGAGTGCGGGCGGGGCCGCCGTGGCGGTCGCGGATTTCCCGCTGGCCCCGGCGGCGCCGCTGGGCGAGATCGTGGCCCATGTGCGCGCGGCCTTCCTGTGGCTGCGCGGCTGGGCGGCGGAGCGGGGCCTGCCGGTGACCGTCTCGGGCCATTCCTCGGGCGGGCATCTGGCCGCCTGCCTGCTGGATCGCGGCTGGTGGCAGGAGACGGGCGTGACCGCGACGGATTTCGCGGGCGTGCTGCTTGCCAGCGGGATCTACGACCTCGAGCCGGTCCGGTTGTCGGCGCGCAACCGTTACCTGCATCTCGACGCCGCCGAGGCGCGGCGCCTGTCTCCGCTGGCCAACCTGCCCGAGGCGCTGCCCCCCATGGCGATCCTTTGGGGCGACGGCGAGCTGGACGAGTTCCGCCGCCAGTCGCGCGCCTATGCCGAGGCGGTGCGGCCGCTTGCCCCGCGCCTGCTGGGCGGCGAAATCGCGGGGCTGAACCATTTCGAGATCTACGATGCCTTCGCCCTCGCCGGATCGCCCGTCTGCCGGGCGCTGGCGGAGCTGGCGACGGACTGACCCGAAGGCGCCCCGGAGGCGCGGATGAAAGGAGACCGCATGCGGATCTGGTATCAGAGCTTCGTCGACGAGGAGCACGGCGCCGATTACTGGGCGGAGCTGCGCCGGCATATCGCGGATATCGCGGACCCGGGCACCGAGGTCGAGATACACGGCATCACTCCACATGACAGCTATGCCCACCCGATCGTGGAATTCCGCTGCGCGCGCGAGGTGATCTGCAACGCGGTGCGCGCCGAGCGCGAGGGCTATGACGCCTTCATCGTGGGGCATTTCCAGGATGCGGGCCTCTACGAGGCGCGCACGGTGGTGGATATCCCGGTGCTGGGGTTGGGCGAGGCCACGATGCTGCATGCCTGCATGCTGGGCCAGCGCATCGGGCTGGTGACGATCAACACCCGCTTCATCCCATGGTTCCACCACCAGATCCGCAAATACGGGCTGGGGGAGCGGATTACCGGCGTGCACGCGATGCAGTTCGAGCCGGGGCAGATCCTCTCGGCCTTCGGCGATGACGACCGGCTGGCGGAGGTCGCCGGCCTGTTCGAGACGCAGGGCCTGCCGATGGTCGAGGAGGGCGTCGAGGTCATCATCCCCGGCGGCGGCATCCCGATGCTGCTGTTCTCGCAGATCCTTGGGCACCGGGTCGGCGGCGCGCCCGTCATCAACGGTATCCCGATCACCGTGAAACAGGCCGAGATGGCGGTGAAGCTGCGCAAGAAGACCGGGCTGGGGGTCAGCCGCACCGGCGAATACGTCAAGGCGCCCGACCATGTGATCGAGGAATTCCTGTCCCACCCCAAGGGGTTGTGACACCACGCGGGGCGTCAACCCCGCGCGTCTGCCGCCTGCCGTTTGAGCGCCGCCTCGCGGATCGCGCTGAGCGTGGTCCGGGGCGAGATCGCCTCGGCCTCGATCCGGCAATCGATCAGCGCGGCCTTGCCCGCGCCCAGCGCCCGGTCCAGCACCTGGGCCACATCCTCGGTCCGCTCCAGCGTCTCGCCGTGGAACCCGTAGGATCGCGCCAGCGCCGCGAAATCCGGGTTCACCAGGTCGGTGGCGTGGACATTTCCGGGATATTCGCGCTCCTGATGCATGCGGATCGTGCCGAATGTGCCGTTGTTGACCACCAGGATCAGCGGGTCGAGCCCGTGCTGGAGGATCGTGCCCAACTCCTGCCCGTTCATCTGGAAACAGCCATCGCCGGCGAAACACACCACCTGGCGCGACGGCATCTCCAGCTTGGCGGCCACGGCGGCGGGCAGCCCGTAGCCCATGGCGCCGCTGGTGGGCGCAAGCTGCGTCCGGTAGTGGCGGAACTGGCGGTGCTTGTGAACCCAGGCCGAGTAGTTGCCCGCGCCGTTGGTGATGATCGCATCCTCCGCCAGCCGGTCGCGCAGCGCGGCCATGACCGCGCCCATGTCGAGCGCGCCAGGCTGCGGCCGGGGCGTCAGCGCCGCCTCGTAGGCCGCGTGGGCCTCTGCCGCCCAGCGCCGGCGGCCCTCGCTTTCGGGCAGATCGCCCCCGGCCAGTGCCTGCGCGAAGGCCGAGATATCGGCCACCACCGGGATGTCGGGCCAGTAGACCCGGCCCAGTTCCGCCCCGTCCGGGTAGACATGGGCCAGCACCTGCGCGCTGCGCGGCGGCGCGGGCACGGTGTAGCCCTGCGTCGTCATCTCGCCCAGCCGCGCGCCCAGCACCAGCAGCATGTCCGCCTCGCGCACCCGGGCCACGATCTCTGGATTGGCCCCGATGCCAAGGTCGCCCGCGTAGGCCGGATGAAGGTTGTCGAAATAATCCTGGCATCGCAGCGAGGTGACGACAGGCAGCGCGTTGCGGCCCGCGAACGCCTCGAACGCCGCCTTGGCCGCGACGCTCCAGCCCGGGCCGCCCAGGATGCACAGCGGCCGCTCGGCCCGGGCCAGCGCCGCGCGCACGGCCTCCACATCCCCAGCGCCGGCTGCGGCCGTGACCCGATGCGCCGGGGGCAGGTCCGGCACGCTGGCCAGTTCGGTCAGAACGTCCTCGGGCAGCGCCAGCACCACGGGGCCGGGCCGGCCCGATTGCGCCAGATGGAAGGCGTGGCTCAGATGCTCGGGCAGGCGCTCGGCGCTTTCCACCTCGGCCACCCACTTGGCCAGCGGCGCGAACATGTGGCGGAACTCGACTTCCTGGAAAGCCTCGCGCTCGCGGTGGCCGCGGGCGACCTGCCCGATCAGCACCACCATCGGCGTGCTGTCCTGCTGGGCGGTGTGGATGCCGATGCTGGCATTGCAGGCCCCCGGCCCTCGCGTGACCACGCAGATACCCGGCTTGCCGGTCAGCTTGGCATGAGCATCCGCCATGTAGGCGGCCCCGCCCTCCTGCCGGCAGGCGATGAAGCGCAACCGGTCCGCCCGGTCATGGATCGCGTCGATCAGGGCAAGGAAGCTTTCGCCCGGAACGCCGAACAATGTGGTCGCGCCGTTGGCGATCAGCGCGTCGGCGAGGATTTCGCCGCCGCTGCGCGGGGCGGGGGAAGCGGCGTCACGATGCATCACAGGACTACCCTCTCTTCATGGAAAAGTTCATAGGCGGCGGGCTTGGGGCGCGCCGGATCGCCCGCGTCGAGAAAGACGAACGAGTCGCGGTGCAGGCAGTCTTCGGGCAGGACGAGCAGCCGCACGAAGGCGGTGCGCCGTCCCTCGGCCGCACGGCCGATCACCGGCTCTCCGGGGCCCTTCTCCAGCCAGGCGTCGCCCGGCCGCAGGCTGAGGCGCGCCTCGCCGATCTCGGCCTCCAGCCGGCCCGAGACCAGCACCCGCAGACCGCTGCCGCGATGGGTGTGCCGGGGCGTCACCACACCGGGCTTCAGATCGACCCGCTCGAAGCGCAGCACGGCGGCGCCGCCGGCCGCTTCGCCGGGCAGAAGCGGCATCGCATGGCTGGCCATCCGGGCCAGCCCGCCGGGCGTGGCGGGAGGCGCTGCCGAGGGTCCGTGGATTTCCCACAGGAAGTAGCGCGCGGCCGGATCGTTCCTGACCAGCGCATGCGCCCCGCGTCCCAGCGCGCGGCCCTCGCCCGCCTTCAGCCGCATCTCGGCACCGTCCCCTGAACGGACACTCAGCCCACCCCGCCAGGGATAGACCGCGCGCCACGGCCCGGCCTCCAGCTCGGCCTGCAGCAGTTCCGCGCAATAGAGGCCTGCGTGACCCAGGGGCATCCTCTCACCCCTCCCGCCGCCATGCGGCCGGCCAATCCGGGGCCAATTCTGCATTGGTTCGCGGCTCGCTCCGCCGGGTGTCGGCGGATCGGGCACACCAAGCGCGGAACTCCTTGCCCGCAAGGGCGCTTCGGGTTGCGATTGGCGCTGGTATCGCTATGTTCCAAACCAACCGTGGCACCGCGCGCGCCACCCCATTTTCCGGCAAGATGCATGCTTTCAGACAGGTCCACATCATCGGGGCACACCAATATCAGGCAGAAGGCTGCCGCGGACCGGGATGCCATCTACACATCCATCGTGAACGGAATCCGGAACGGCGAATTCGCCGAGGGCAGCAAGCTGCCGACAGAGCGTGAACTGTCCGAGTCCTTCGGTGCCGCCCGCAACGCAGTCCGGCAGGCGCTGGATGCGCTGGTGCGCGAGGGCACTGTCTCGCGCCAGGTCGGGCGGGGCACCTTCGTCACCGGACAGACCGGCACCGACGCCGCCCCCGACGCGCTCGGCGCCAACCTGTCGTTGCAGGAGATCCTGGAGGTGCGGCTGCTGCTGGAACCTCAGATCGCCCGCCTCGTGGTCGAGCGGGCCGGAGACGGCGATTTCGCCGCGATGGAGCGCTGCCTCGACGGTATCCGCGGGGCGCGCGACTGGTCCGAATACAAGGAATGGAAATACGAGCTGCACCTGACGATGATGCGGGCCACCGGCAACCGCTTCCTGGTGCAGATCTTCGAGGCGATCATCCGCTCCCGCCGGCAGGACCAGTGGGGCCGCGCGGGCGACACCAGCATGATTCCCGACGATGTGCGCGCCGCCACCCTGCGCGCCAACGAGCATATCGTGGAAGCCCTGCAAGAGGGCCGGAACGACGAGGCCGCCGACGCGATCCGCCGCTACCTCAACGAGATCCTCGCCTCTTTCCACGGCATCTGAAGGGGCGGCCCGCGTCGCCATGATCCGCGCCGGGGCCCGCATCATCGCGTCATCCGCTTTTGCAGACCACGCCCGATCAGCGTGACCGACAGCGCCGAGACCATGATGAACAGCCCCGGGAACAGCGAGATCCAGGGCGCGAAGAGGATGTAATCCTTGCCCTCCTCCAGGATCGCGCCCCAGTCCGGCGTGGGCGGCTGCACGCCGAGGCCAAGGAAGCCAAGCGCCGCCTGGATCTGCAGGACCAGCGGGAACAGGATCATGTATTGCAGCATCAGGAGCGGCATCACGTTGCGCAGAACATGCCGGAACAGGATCGCCCGCCCCGTCAACCCGACAGAACGGGCGGCCTCCACATAGGTGCGGGCGCTCTCGCTGATGGCGCCGGACCGCGCGATGCGGAAGAAGACCGGGACATAGACGATGGACAGCGCCAGCACGAGGTTCTGGATGCTGGGCCCCAGCACCCCGGAAATCACCACGCCCAGGATGATCGGCGGGAAGGACAGCACCACGTCGATGGCGCGGCCGAACACCATGTCCGTCAGCCGGCCCGCAAAGCCCGCAATGATCCCGAACAGCCCGCCGAGCACGGCCGAGATCAGCATCGAGCCCGCCACTATCGACAGGGTCACCCGCGTGCCGTGGATCGACCGGGAATAGATGTCGCGGCCCAGCTCATCGGTGCCGAACCAGTGCTCGGCGCTCGGCGGGCGCAGCGAGGCCGTGGTATCGACATCGGTGGGCGAGACGCTCGTGTAGAGCCCGGGAAACAGCGCGATGGACAGGATCACCCCGGTCAGCGCCAACCCCAGCGCAAAGGACGGCTCTCGCCGCACGAAGCGCATCGCGGCCTTGCCCTTGCCGGCCTTGGCGATGCCGTGATCGATCCGGGTCTCGGGGGTGTCGGTCATTTGTCCACCCTCACTCTCGGGTCGATGACATGGTAGAGCATGTCGATCAACAGGTTCACCACCAGCGCACTGAACACCACGGTCAGCAGCGCCCCCTGCACGACCGGGTAGTCGCGGGTCTCGATCGCGGTGAGCAGCAGCCGCCCCAGCCCCGGCAGCGCGAAGAGCGACTCGATCACCACCACCCCGCCCAGGATCTGGATCAGGATCAGCCCCATGAAGGTGACCAGCGAGATCATGATGTTGCGCAGGATATGCTTGGCAAAGACCACCCGCATCGGCAGTCCCTTGGCCAGCGCCGTGCGCACGTAATCCTCGGAAAAGGCGCCCACCACGCATTGTCGGGTGAACTGGCTGTAGGCCGCCGCCTGCAACAGCCCCAGCGACAGCATGGGCAGCAGCAGCGTGGCCAGGTTGTCCGAAAGGCTCTGGAACGGCGAGCGGTAGATCAGCGGCGGCGACCAGGCGAACAGGCTCGACACCGCGATCAGCAGGATCAGCCCCAGCCAGAAAACTGGTGCCGACAGGCCCAGGATATTGAAGGCCTGGATCGCCGTGTCCACGCGCCGGCCCTCGTAGAGCCCGGCGACCAGGCCCAGCGGCACGCCGATCACCGTGGCGAAGACGAGCGTCATCAACCCCAGTTGCAGCGTCACCGTGAACGCCTTGAGCACGATCTCGGTGACCGGCTGGCCGCGCACCCAGCTGTCACCCAGGTCGCCCTGCAGGACGCCACCCAGCCAGGTCAGGTACTGCACGTGAAGTGGCTGATCCAGCCCGAAGAAATTGCGCAGCGACTCCTCTGCGCGCGAGCCGCTGCCGCCCGACTGGCCCAGCATCTGCGCGACCACGTCGCCGGGCACCGCCCGCACGATCAGGAACACCGCGATACTGGACAGCAGGGCCGTCAGCAGCGAGGCCGCAAGTCGTTTGACCAGGTAGGATCCCATGTCTTCCTTCCGCAGGCGCGCGGGGGCGGCGCCGTCCCGTCAAGCTCCCCCACCGGCGCGCTGTGCCGGAAGGGGCCGTGTCAGGGCCGGGCCGCCCAGGCGGCCCGGCATCGTGTCACTGCACGACCTGCGTCTTGGCGAGGCCGAAATACCAGCCGGTGGGATGCTGGTGGAGGTTCTTCACCCGCTCGTTCGCCACGGTCACGATATCGGCGCTGAACAGCATCACCGTCGGCACCGTGCGGTCGAGGATCTTCTGGAACTCGGCATAGATTTCCTTGCGCTCGGCCGGGTCGCTGGTGCTGCGGCCCTCGCGCAGCAGCGCCGAGGCTTCCTCGTTGTTCCAGTTGCGGAAGTCCGCCCCCTCCGGCGTTTTGTGGAAATGCCGGAAGAACAGCATGTTCGGATCGGGCTGGGTGGCCCAGTCGTTGAACGTGAGGCCCATGTTCTGGTTGCGGAAATTGTCGATCCAGACGCCCAGGTCCACGCGCTTGATGTTCAGCGTGATGCCGATTTCCGAAAGCTGCTCCTTCAGGGTGACGGCGGCGGGATCCATCCAGTCGAAGCCCGCGATGGTGGTCAGGTCCATCTCCACCCCGTCGGCCAGCCCGGCCTCGGCCATCAGCGCGCGGGCGCGCTCCAGGTCGCGGGTCTGGAATTCCAGCTCTTCCACGGGAACGCCCCAAGTGTCCTGCATGCCCGCCACGATGGTGTGGATCACCGTGCCATAGCCGCCCAGCGACGCCTGAAGGATCTCCTCCTTGTCGACGGCCAGCGCGATCGCCTGGCGCACCCGGACGTCCTTGAGCGGGCCGTAGTTGCTGTCGAGATCGAGCGGCTTCTGCCCCAGCGAGGCCCAGCGCTGAATCTCCAGGTGGTCCACCCCGGCCAGCTGCTCGGAATCCTGCGGCCGGCCCAGCTTGGCGAAGTCGATGCGCTGGTTGCGCAGCGCCACCAGAAGCGCGGCATTGTTGGGCATGAACAGGAAGGTGATGCCGTCGAGATAGGGCATTCCCTCCTGCCAGTAGTCGTCGAACGCCACCAGTTCCAGGAAGCTGTTGGTCTCGTAGGCGGCGATCCGGAACGGGCCGGTGCCCACGCTTTCGCGGTTGAGCGCGGCGCGCGCGCCCTCGTCGTCGAACGTGCCCGTGGGCACCACCGCGCCATACTTGTTGCCCAGCGTCATGGGCAGCGAGGCGTTGGGCTGGCTGAGGTTGAACACGACGGTGTAGTCATCCACCACCTCGATGCTCTCGACGGTGGAGAAGTCGCCTGCGCCGGGAGAGCCGTTATCCGGGTCGCGGATGTAATCATAGGAGTATTTCACATCCGCCGCGGTCATGTCCTGGCCGGTGTGGAACTTGACCCCCTCCCGCAGAGGGAAGGTGTAGGCCAGCCCGTCCTCGGAGACCTCGTAGCCGGTGGCCAGCAGAGGCACCGGGCCCGACATGCCCTCGTAGAACAGGCCCTGGTAGATCAGCGTCGTCACCTGGATGCGCGCATCGGCGCCCTGGTGGAACGGATCGAGCGCCGGCGGCTCCAGCAGCGAGCCCACGGTCAGCACGCCGCCGCGGATATCCTCTGCCGGATCGGGGCCATAGGGCGGCTCTTCCTGCGCGGAGGTCGCCGGGGCCCAGGCCAGCGCGCAGGCGGTGACCGCCGCGGCGCCGAAACGGCGCATGGTCGTCAGACTGTCTTTCATCATTGCGGATTTCCCTGTTGATCCCGAACCACTCTCGTTCACCGCGCGATCATGCCGAACGTCCGGGGCTTCCGGCGGCTGGCCCGGCTTGCCGGGCAGCCCGCGCTCGCGCGGCGGTTCCTTCCCTTGGCGATGTTTCCTCCTCAGCTTGCGATGAAGGTTTCGATGAAGGCGATCGTGCGTTCGACCGCCGTCGAGACGATGCGCTCGCCGGTCTCGCGGTCGGCCAGGCGCGCGTCCCCGAACACGCCGTTTCCGGTCTGCTCGTGGAAGGGCACCGGCACGGTGTGAAAGAAGGGCTGGTTGTTGAACGCGTATTCCAGGGTGAGCGGCTTCATGTCGCCCGGCTCCAGCGCATCCTCGCGCACCATGCCCGGCTCCAGCGCCATCAGCACAGAGGTCTCCACCTCGCAGGCATGGCCGAACCGTTCGGTCTTGCCGGCCTCGCGCACCACGTCGGCGGCCTGCTGGAACCAGAAGGCCACCGCCGCCTGCATGTCGAGGTCATAGCGGATCTTGGTCACCGCCACGTTCAGCACCGCCGAGTTGCCGTTATGGCCGTTGACGAACAGCACATGCCCGATCCCCTGCTGCTTGAGCGAGCGGGCGATATCGACGCAGACCGCCGTGAAGGTCTCGGGCGACAGGGTCAGCGTGCCGGGAAAGCCCATGTGGTGATAAGACAGCCCCAGCGGCACCGGCGGCACCACAACGGCGCGCGGATGCAGGCCCGCCGCGATCCGCTGGCAGAAGCGGTGCGCGATCACGTAGTCGGTACCCATCGCCAGGTTGGGGCCGTGCTGTTCCGTGGCGCCCACCGGCACCAGCGCGACACGGATCGTCTCGCGCGCCGCGGCAAACTCCACCGAGGTCATCTCGGACAGTTCGTACCAGTCGCTCATCTCGGTTCCTCCCCGCGGGGCGCTTCAGGCGCGCACCGCCACCGTCATCTCGATTTCCACCGGCGCGTTGCGCGGCAGTTCCGCCACGCCCACCGCGGCGCGGGCATGCCGGCCCATATCGCCCAGCGCCTCCACCAGAAGGTAGGACGCTGCGTCAAGCACCTTGGGCTGCGCGTTGAAGCCCGGCGCGGAGGCAACATAACCGTTGACCTTGAGTATCTTCTCGATCCGGTCCGACCCGCCGATTGTATCCACCAGGCACGCCAGCCCCTGCAGGATGCAGACGCGCGCGGCCTCCTGCGCCTCGTCCATGGACACCTCCGCGCCCACCTTGCCGAAGATGCGCACCTCGCCATCCACCTTGGGCATCTGGCCGCTGACATAGGCCACGCCGTTGTGGATCGTGACGGGCACATACTGGAACGCGGGCTGCGCCGGTTCGGGCAGCGCGTAGCCCATCTCCTTCAGTCGGTCCTCCAGCGTCACGGCCGCCCTCCTTCGCGTTGAATGAAATCCCGCACCGCCTCGACCAGCCCGAAACGCGGGTGGAACCCGATCTCGGCCTCCAGCAGGTCGGTGCGGATCAGCGGATAGATCACCGGCACGGGCGCGGGCTCGAAACGCACCTCGAAGCCGGGCACCGCCGCCTCGGCCGCGCGGCCGAACTCGGGCCAGGTGGCGGTGAAGCCATTGATGTTGAGCCGTTCCGGCACCTTGCCGGGATGCGCCGCGATGGCCAGAAGCGCCTCGGCGCAATCGGGCGCATACATCAGGTCCACCGGTACATCGGGGCCGCGCAGCACATGGCGCGCCCCGGGCCGGGCCGCGTGGATCGCCTCCACCAGCGCGGCGGCGGCGCCCCGGTACCAAAGCCCCGGCCCGAACACGAGCGGCAGGCGCACCGCCACCGTCTCCAGCCCGTGCCGGTCGCGGTAGAAGGCGGAAAGCTGCTCTCCCATCGCCTTGGTCAACCCGTAGAATCCTTGCGGACGTGGCGCGGCGGCCTCGTCGATCCGCGCCTCGGGATAGAGCGTCGCCGGCCCGTAAAGCGTGGTCGAGGAGGACCACAGCACCCGGCCGACCCCCGCCTTCAGCGCCGCGTCGAAACTGCGGCGCAGGCCCGTCACGTTGATCTCGAACGCGCGGTCCGCATCCAGCTCGCCGGATTTCGCCAGCCCCCCGTCCCCGGCGGAAAACGCGGCGAAGTTGAAGACCACCGAGGCGCCGCTGGCTTCCATGGCGCGGGCCATGGCGTCGGTATCCTCCACCGAGCCCTCGGTCTCTCCGATCCGGCCGGCGAGATCGGCCAGCATGTCGGGCTGCATCGGCAGGCCGAAGCAGTGCACCCGCCAGCCCGCATCCAGCAGGGCCCGGACCGTGTTGGACCCCACGAAGCCCCGCGCCCCGATCACGAAGGCCGTCCTGCCGCTCATGCCACGCGCTCCGTCTCGAGGTCGTCGCGGATGCAGGCGCTGAAATGGCCCTGCCCCACCGCGCGCAACTCGGGCCGGGCCTGCGCGCATTCCGGCAACGCATGCGGGCAGCGGGTGCGGAACACACAGCCCGACGGCGGGCGCGAGGGGCTGGGGATCTCGCCGCTCAGCACGATGCGCGCGGGCTTCGCCCGCCGGGAGGGCACGGCCGACAGCAGCGCGCGGGTATAGGGATGGCTGGGGCGGGCGAAAAGCTGCGCCGCCGGCGCGGCCTCCATCACCCGGCCCAGATACATCACCAGCACCCGGTCAGCGACCACCTCGACCACAGACAGGTCATGGCTGATGAACAACGTGGTCAGCGACAGTTCGCGCCGCAGCCGCTGCAACAGCTGGATCACCTCGGCCTGGATCGACACGTCCAGCGCCGAGACCGGCTCGTCGGCCACGATGAATTCCGGCCCCGCCGCCAGCGCCCGGGCGATGGCGATGCGCTGGCGCTGCCCTCCGGAAAAGGCGGCCGGATACCTTTCGGCATGGTCCGGGCTCATCCCCACGCGCGACAGCAACTCCGCGATCCGGTCCTCGACCTCGGACTCGGGCCAGACCTTGTGCAGCCGGATCGCCTCGCGCAGGCAGGCGCCCACCTTCATGCGCGGGTTCAGGCTGGCATAGGGATCCTGGAAGATCATCTGCATCCGCGCCCGGAACGCGCGCAACGCCTCGGGCCCCAGCGCCGAGACATCCGTGCCGTCGAAGCGGATGCTGCCTGCGGTCGGCTCGATCAGGCGCAGCAGCACCCGGCCCAGCGTGGACTTTCCCGAGCCCGACTCACCCACCACGCCAAGGCATTCGCCCGCGTGCAAGGACAGGTCGATCCCGTCCACCGCGCGCACATGGCCCACGGTGCGGCCCAGCAGCCCGCGCCGGATCGGGAAATGCTTGACGACGCCGCGCGCCTCCAGCAGGGGCGCCGCTTGGCCGGCGTCGAGGGCGGTCGCCGCGGTCATCCCAGTTCCCTCCAGCGCAGGCAGCGGCTCATGTGGCCTTGGCCCGTATCCTCCAGCGCCACGTCCTGAGCGCGGCAGGCATCGGTCACGCTCCCGCAGCGCGGGTGAAACTTGCAACCTTCGGGCGGCGACAGCGGGTTGGCGATGCGGCCTGGAATGGGCTGCACCATCGCCTTGCCCGTCTCGCGGTCCATCTCGGGCATGCAGGCCATCAGCGCGCGGGTATAGGGGTGGCGCGGTCGCTCCAGAACCTCGGCCACGGCGCCCTCTTCCACCACCTGACCGCAATACATCACCGCGACCCGGTCGGCGATCTCCGCCACGAGGTTCAGGTCATGGGTGACGAAGATCATCGCCATCCCGGTCTGCGCCTTGAGCGATTTCAGCAGATCCACGATCTGCGCCTGGATCGTCACATCGAGCGCGGTTGTGGGCTCGTCCGCGATGAGCAGGCGCGGCGCGCAGGCCAGCGCCATGGCGATCATCACCCGCTGGCGCATCCCGCCCGACAGCTGGTGCGGAAACTCGTCCACCCGCGCCGCCGGTTCGGCGATCCCCACCAGCTCCAGCAACTCCACCGCGCGGGCGCGCGCGGCCCTGCGGCTCAGCCCCTGGTGAAAGCGCAGCCCCTCGGCGATCTGTTCGCCCACCGGGAAGACCGGGTTCAGCGACGACATGGGATCCTGGAAGATCATCGAGATCTCGCTGCCGCGCAGCGTGCCCATCTCGCGCTCGGACAAGTTGAGCAGGTCCACCCGCCGGCCGTCCTTGCGGGTATAGAGCACCTCGCCGCCAACGATCCGGGCGGGGCTGCGCATCAGGATCCGCAGAACGGTCAGCCCGGTGACAGACTTGCCGGAACCGGATTCGCCCACCACCGCCAGCGTCTCGCCCGGGGCCACATGCAGGCTGACGCCGTTGACGGCCTTGGCCACCTGGTCCTCGGACACGTCGAAATGCACCTTGAGATCGCGGATCTCCAGCAGACTTCCGCCGGAGTCGCCGCCCGCCTCGGGAGAGTGCAGCCGAGCCTCCATCATGCGGCGAACCGCCTGAGCGCCGCCTCGTCCAGCTCGATCCCGAGGCCCGGGCCCTCGGGCACCGTCAGCTTGCCGTCCTTGAGCGCGATCGGCGTTTTCAGCAAGTCGTCGCGCAACGGGTTCTCGCCCATGTCGTATTCCACCAGCGATGGCGCGGGGCAGTTGCCGGCATGGGGATAGCCGCTGAGCGAGGCCACGAAATGGCACGCCGCCGCCAGCCCCACCGCCGAGCCCCAGACATGCGGCGAAAGGCGCAGATGCGACAACCGGGCGATATCGGCGATCCGCCGCCCCTGCCCCAGCCCGCCGCAAAGCGACAGGTCCGGCTGCAGGATATGGGCCCCGCGCATGTCGGCCAACCGCTTGAAATCATGTGCTGTATAAAGCGCCTCACCCGTGGCCACGGGGATCGGGGCACGGCGGGTCAGCTCGGCATAGCCGTCGAAATCCAGCGGCGAGAGCGGTTCCTCGAACCAGCCGATGCGGTATTTCTCGATCCGCCGCATGCTGTCCAGCGCCACGTCAACCGTGTAGTTGGAATTGGTGTCCACCAGCAAGTCGACATCGTCGCCCAGGATCTCGCGCGCCTTGGCGACGCGCCATGCGTCCGAGGCCGGCGAGATTCCGATCTTGATCTTGACCGAGGGGAAGCCACGCGCCGCCGTTTCGGCCATCTGGGCCTCGAAATCGGCCTCCGGGTTGGCGGTGATGTAGCCGCCGGAGGCATAGATCGGCACCTGTGTCTCACGCGCACCGCCGATCAGCGCATGCAGGGGCACGCCCAGCCGCCGGGCCGTCGCGTCGCGCGCGGCCACGTCGATGCCCGAGATCAGCGCCATCATCTGGTTCTGGATGCCGAAATGGTAGTGGCGCGACAGGATCAGGTCCACCGCGTGCTCGAAGGCGAAGACGCTGGTGCCGATGAAATAGGGGCGGATCAGATCCAGATAGGCGGCGCTGACCCCGGGCGGGCCCCAGGCCTCGCCCACACCCACCGTGCCGTCTGCAAGCTCGACGAAGACAAGGCCGGTCTGCCGCGAGGTGGCAAGCCCCATCGAGGCGCCGTAGGCCCGGCCCTCTGGCAGATCGTGCCGCAAGCCGACCAGCCGGATCTCCGCGATTTGGTCCATGATCGTCCCTGTTGTCAGTGTTGAACCATTTCCAAATAAATTCAACACTATTCTCGTAGCAATTTTTTCGATCGGGCCGGAAGTGTCAACAGCAAATCGCGCGGACACCACCCCGCATAACCCCCGTATCACCCCTCGCCGGGGTGGCCGCAGGCGGCCAGCACACCGGGAATCTCCGCCTCAGCATACCCCAATTCGCGCAGGATTTCCTCCGAATGCTGGCCCACGCGCGGCGGCAGGCGCGACAGCCGCCCGCCGCCATGCGCCAGCTTGAAGGCAGTCAACGGCACCGACAGCGCGCCCGTCTCGTCATCCTCGATACGGGCAAAGACATTGCGCGTGGCGAATTGCGGATCACGAAACGCCTCGGGCATCGTCCGCACCCGGGCCGCCGGAACATGGCGCGACTGCAGGTAATCCTCCCACTCCTGCGCATCGCGGGTCGCCATGATCTCGGCCAACAGCGCAACCTCGGCGTCGAATGCCTCCTGCCGCGCGGGGTAGTCGGGCCGGATCATGTCGGGCCTGTCCAGCGCCTGCCAGAGCCGGCGATACTGCTTCATGTTGCTGGCCCCCAGCATCACCAGCCCGTCCCGGGCCTGGTAGGCGTTGCAGGTGGCCTGCACCGTCAGGTTGCCCGACGGCTCGGGCTCTACCCCGGCACGGGTCAGGGCGGTCAGGTCGAGGCTCATCAGCACCATCGCCACGTCCATCATCGCCAGGTCCACCCGCTGGCCCTTGCCGGTGCGGCTGCGCTGGAACAGCGCCGCGGAAATGGCGAAGGCGCCGGTGGTGCCGGTGGCGTAATCCACCGCGGCGGGGCCGAACTTGATCGGGTTGACCTCCTTGGTGCCGGTCATCGCCATCAGGCCGGAACTGGCCTGGATCACGTAGTCATAGGCCGTCATCCCGCCGCGCGGACCGTCCTGCCCGAAGGCCGACATCGAGACGTGTATCAGCTGCGGATTCGCGTCGGAAAACACCGCCTCGCCCAGGCCCAGCGCCTCCAGCGCGCCGGGGCGGTAATTCTCCACCAGCACGTCGGCGGTGCGCACCAGCGACAGCAGCACCTCGCGTCCCGCCTCGGTGCGCAGATCGAGCGCGATGGCCCGCTTGTTGCCGCCCTGGGTCAGGAAGGCGGTGCCCATGCGGCGCGCGTTCAGCCCCGCTTCGGGGCCCCATTCGCGGGCCATGTCCGGATCGGCGGGATTTTCCACCTTGATCACGTCGGCGCCCAGCACGGCCAGTTGATAGGTCGCGAAGGGCCCCGCCAGCACATGGGTCAGATCGAGCACACGGATGCCCTCGAATGGCTGACTCTCCTCCATCGTCCACCCCCTGCCTGTCGTCCGGCAGTTGGGCGCGCGCTTCGGCAAGCCGCTCATTTCCGGACCAATTCCGGAATTGGGCAGAACTGGCAGGGCGATGTCAAGCGTCGCCCCCGCATCCCGCCGCGCCCGCCCCGCAAGGGGGGCGCGTCCGCTCCATCCTGTCGCGGACGGGATGACGGGATGCTTGGAACGGGCCCAGGCCCGAAAGGGCTGGCGCGCCTCCGATTTGCCTCTCCGCGGGCGCGTGCCGCTTGCGCGAAATGCGTTTCGCCTGTTTCATCGACCCGTCACAGAGCGCCTCTAGGACGGGCGCGCAATGCCTGCCGGCCGAATGCCGCCGGGCCCGCCGAGAGGAGCCCCTTGATGCTGATGACGAAACATTCCGCACTCGCCGCGCTGGTGCTTGGCCTTGCCGCCCTGCCCGCGCTCGCCCAGGCCAAGACCGAGATCTCGATCGGGCTCCAGCAGGAGCCCACCAGCCTCGACCCGACGGCCGATGCCACCGCCTCGATCGACGGGATGCTGGCACAGAACGTCTACGAATCGCTGGCAATCGTCACCGAGCAGGGTGAGGTGCTGCCCAATCTCGCGGCGGGTTGGGACGTGTCCGAGGACGGGCTGACCTACACGTTCACCCTGCGCGAGGGCGTGCGCTTCCATGACGGCACGGCGTTCGACGCCGAGGACGTCAAGTTCAGCTTCGACCGGGCCATGGCCGAGGACAGCGTGAACCCCTCCAAGGGCATTTTCGAGCCGATCGACAGCGTCACGGTGGTCGACCCGCTGACCGTGGAGATCACGCTGGGCCGCCCCGACGGGTTCTTCCTGTTCAACCTCGCGCAGGGCGATGCCTCCATCGTGGCGCCCGAGAGCGTGGAGACGAACGCCACGACGCCGGTGGGCACCGGCCCCTTCCGCTTCGACGGCTGGACCCGGGGCGACCGGCTGACCCTGACGAAGAACCCCGACTGGCGCGACGCGAACAGCGTGGCGATGGAGCGCATCTCGTTCCGCTTCATCTCGGAGCCGGCCGCCGCCACCGCGGCAATGCTGGCGGGCGAGCTGGACGCTTTCCCGGGCTTCCCAGCGCCCGAGCTTCTGCCCCAGTTCGAGGCCGACCCGCGCTTCACCGTGGTGCAGGGCTCGACCGAGGGCGAGGTGATCCTGGCGATGAACAACTCGCGCGCGCCGCTGTCGGATCGCACCGTGCGCCGCGCGGTCAGCCACGCGCTGGACCGCGCCGAGATCATCGAGGGCGCCATGTATGGCCGGGCCGAGCCGATCGGCAGCTTCTTCCCGCCGCACCATGTCTCCTACGTGGACCTGACCGGCACCTATCCGCATGACATCGAGCGGGCCAGGGCGCTGCGCGAGGAGGCGGGGCTCGCCGAGGGCACCGAGCTGGTGCTGCGCGTGCCGCCCTTCCCCTATGCCACGCGCTCGGGCGAAATCGTGCAGGCGCAGCTGGCCAAGGCCGGCTTCCAGGTGAAGCTGGAGAACGTGGAATGGGGCTTCTGGCTGGACGAGGTCTATCGCAACCTGAACTATGACCTGACCATCATCGCCCATACCTCGCCCAACGACCTGAGCAACTTCTCGCGCGGGCCGGAGTATTTCTACGGCTACGCCAGCCCCGAATTCGACGCGCTTTGGGCCGAAATCCGCACCGAGGCGGACCCGGAGCGGCGCGACGCGCTGCTGAAGGACGCGCAGCGTTTCGTGACGGAGGACGCGGTGCACGGGTTCCTTTTCCAGCTCCCCAAGCTGGGGGTCTACCGCAACGAGGTGCAGGGCTTCTGGGCCTCCTCGCCGGTGCTCTACCAGCCGCTCGCGGGGGTGACGTGGACGAACTGACCCGACGGCGGGGGCGGCGGCGCGTCGCCCCCTCACCCAGACGATGACCTATTTCCTGCTCCGCCGGACGGCGGGTTTCGTGCTGACGCTGGTGGCGGTCTCGGTGGTGGTGTTCTTCGTGATGAACCTGCTGCCGGGCGATCCCGCGCTGGTGATCCTGGGCATCGATTCCTCGGAAGAGGCGCGCGCCGCGTTGCGCGCGCAGCTTGGCCTGGATGCGCCCCCCTGGATCCGCTACCTCGACTGGGTGGGCGGCGCGTTGCGCGGGGATTTCGGCATCAGCTACTCGTTCCGCGTGCCGGTATCCGAGCTGATCCTGGAACGGCTGCCCATGACGATCGCGCTGGCGCTGATCGCGACGGCGCTGACCGTGGTGCTGGCGCTGGCGATGGGGGTCTATGCCGCCGCAAACCACCGCAAGGCAGGCGACTGGGGGGTGATGGTGATCTCGCAGCTGGGCATCGCGATCCCGGCCTTCTGGCTGGCGATCCTGCTGGTGATCCTGTTCGCCGTGCACCTGCGCTGGCTGCCGCCGGGCGGCTTTCCCGGCTGGTCCGATCCGGGCGCGGCGTTCCGCGCGCTGATCCTGCCCGCCACGTCGCTGGCGGTGGTGCAGGCTGCCGTGCTGGCCCGCGTCACCCGCTCGTCGGTGCTGGAGGTGATGCGCCAGGATTTCGTGCGCACCGCCACCGCATCGGGGCTGAGCCGGCGCCGGGTGATGTGGGGCCATGTGCTGCCCAACGCGCTGGTGCCGGTGGTGACCATCGTGGGCCTGCAATTCGCCAACCTTGTCACGGGGACCATCGTGATCGAGAACGTCTTCTACCTGCCCGGGCTGGGGCGGTTGGTGTTCCAGTCCATCGCCAACCGTGATCTCGTCACGGTGCAGGCGCTGGTGATGCTGTTCGCCGTTATCGTGGTGACGGCCAATTTCATCGTCGACCTGCTGTATCTCTGGATCGACCCGCGGCTGAGGGGGCGCATGGGATGACCCGCCTTCCGGTGAACCTGGTCCTGGGCGGGCTGCTGGTGGCGCTGGTGCTGGCCGCCGCGCTGATCTCGCTGGTCTGGACCCCGCATGACCCGACCGCCATCACCGTTGCGCAACGCTTCCAGCTGCCTTCGGCCACGCATTGGCTGGGCACCGACCAGCTGGGCCGCGACGTGCTTTCGCAGCTCATGGCCGGCGCCCGGGTCTCGGTGACGGTGGCCTTCGTCGCGGTGCTGCTGGGCGGCGGGCTGGGCGTGGCGCTGGGGCTTCTGGCGGCGGGCGCGGGCGGGATCGTCGAGGACGTCATCATGCGGCTGGCGGATTTCAGCTTCGCCTTTCCGGCGCTGCTGTTCGCCATCATGCTGGCGGCGGTGTTCGGGCCATCGCTCACCAACGCGGTGATCGCCATCGCCTTCATCAACGTGCCGGTCTTCGCCCGGATCTCGCGCGCCGCGGCGCACCAGGTCTGGACCCGCGGCTACGTGCTCGCCGCGCGCGCGGCGGCGCGCGGGCCGGTCTCGATCACGCTGGACCATGTTCTGCCCAACATCGCCGCCGCGATCACCGTGCAGCTGACCATCGAATTCGCGGTGGGCATCCTGGCCGAGGCGGCGCTGAGCTACCTGGGCCTGGGTGTTCAGCCGCCCACGCCGTCCTGGGGGCGGATGCTGGCCGAGGCGCAGACCCTGCTGTTCATCGCGCCGCAACTGGCGATCTATCCCGGCCTGTGCATCATGATGGCGGTGCTGGGCTTCAACCTGCTGGGCGACGGGCTGCGCGACCTGACCGATCCGCGCCTGCGGAGGCGGCGCTGATGCTGCGCGTCGAAGGGCTGAGCGTGGCCTTCCCCGAGGGCGAGGCGGTGCGCGGGGCCGGGCTGTCGCTGGCGCCCGGCGAACGACTGGGCATCGTCGGCGAAAGCGGATCGGGCAAGACGCTGCTGGGGCTGTCGCTGCTGGGCATGGCGCCCGAGGCCGCCCGTGTCACCGGATCCGTGCAGCTGGAGGAGTCCGAGCTGGTGGGCCGCCCGGAACGCCAGATGCGCCGCCTGCGGGGCCGCCGGGTGGCGATGGTGTTCCAGGAGCCGCTTTCGGCCCTCAACCCGCTGCGGCGGGTGGGCGACCTGATCGCCGAGCCGCTGCGCGTGCACCTGCGGCTGTCGCGCCGTGCCGCCCTGGCCCGCGCGCTGGACCTGCTGGAGGAGGTGGGCCTGCCCGAGCCGGAGGCCCGGCTGCGGCAATTCCCGCACGAGCTGTCCGGCGGGCAGCGGCAGCGCGTGATGATCGCGCTGGCGCTGGCCTGCGACCCGGTGCTGCTGATCGCGGACGAGCCCACCACCGCGCTGGACGCGGCCGTGGCGGTGCGCATCCTCGACCTGCTGGCCCGGCTGTCGGAGAAGCGCGGGATGGGGCTGATCCTGATCTCGCACGACCTGACGGCCATCGCACGAGTCACCTCGCGGCTGGTGGTGATGTATGGCGGCGACATCGTGGAGGCCGGCCCCACCGCCGCGCTGCTGGAGGATCCGCGGCATCCCTACACCCGCGGCCTGATCGCCGCCCGCCCCCGGCTGGACCCGGAGCGCGACCGCCGCCAGCCGCTGGCCACCATCCCCGGCAGCGTCCCGTCGCTGGGCCGGTTGCCGGGCGGATGCCGGTTCGCCGGGCGCTGCTCGGTGGAGCTGGGCCATTGCGCGCGCACCCGCCCCGGGCCCGTCGCCCTGGCACGCGGCGGCGAGGCCGCCTGCCTGCACCTGGAGAACGGGACATGAGCCTGCTGTCCATCGAGGCGGTCGCCCGACACTACCGCCTGCCGCGACGGCGCCTGCTGTCCCCGGCCCCCGTGCTGCGGGCGGTGGACGGGGTGAGCCTGTCGCTGGCGCGCGGCGAGGTGCTGGGCATCGTGGGGGAAAGCGGGTCGGGCAAGTCCACGCTGGCGCGGCTGATCATGGGGTTCGAGCGGCCCGACGCGGGCGCTGTGCGCTTCGACGGGCATGACCTGGGCACCCTGCCCCAGGCAGCGCTGCGCACGCTGCGGCCACGGTTGCAGATGGTGTTCCAGGATCCGTTCGACTCGCTCGATCCGCGCCGCCCGGTGGGCTGGTCGGTGGCAGAGCCGTTGCTGCAGGATCGCGGGATGGGCGCCGAGGCCCGCCGCGCCCGCGCCGCCGAGATGCTGGAGCGGGTGCGCCTGTCGCCCGCCGACATGGAGAAGTATCCGCATGAATTCTCGGGCGGGCAGCGCCAGCGCATCGCCATCGCCCGCGCGCTGGCCACGGACCCAGCGCTGCTGGTGGCGGACGAGCCGGTGGCGGCGCTGGATGTCTCGGTGCAGGCCCATGTGCTGAACCTTCTGTCGGAGTTGCAGGCCACGCTGGGGGTGGCGATGATCTTCATCAGCCACGACCTTGCCGTAGTCGCCTCGATCTCGGACCGGATCGCGGTGATGCAGCGCGGCCGCATCGTGGAGGAGGGGCCGGTACGTCAGATCCTGACAGCGCCGCGCGCCGAGTATACACGCACCCTGTTCGCCCATGCCTGAGAGAGCCCCATGACCATCCGATTCCTGCACCTCACCGACCTGCACCTACGCGACCCCGAGGACGAGGCGGCGCTGGGCGCCGAGGCGCCCTCGGTCCGGCTGCGCGGCGTGCTGGACCGTGCCGCCCGGCTGGACCCGGCCCCGGCCTTCATTGCGATCACGGGAGATCTGGCCGATGACGGCGCGCCGGGCGCCTATCGCCTGCTGGCCGAGATCCTGCAGGGCACGAACCTGCCGGTGTTCATGGCCATGGGCAACCACGACGATCGCGCCGCCTTTCGCGCCGCCTTCGGCGAGACCGGGGAGGGGCCGGTGTGCCGGGACGCGGCGGTGGCCGGGCTGCATGTGATCGTGCTGGACACGCTGGTGCCCGGGCGCACCGGCGGCGCGCTGTCCGACGCGGCGCTGGCGGCGCTGGACGGGGCGCTGACGCGCCATTCCGACCTGCCCAGGCTGGTGCTGCTGCACCACCCGCCGCGCGCGCCCTGGGACACGGACAACGCCTGGGACGCGCTGACCGGCGCATCCACAGAGGCGCTGGCCGCGCGGCTGGCAGGGCACAGCGTGGCGGGTCTGCTGGCGGGCCATGTGCATTACGACGGGCTGCGCATGTGGCAGGGCGCGCCGCTGGTGCTGAATACCGGGCTTTCGGCAACGATCGACCCGACAGACACCGAGACGCTGCATGTCTTCCCGGGCGCCAGCTACGGGTTCTGCCGGTGGACCCCGGAGTCCGGGCTGGCGGTGTCCTTCGTGCCGGTGGCCCCGGCGCGCGACGAGATCGCCACCGTTTCGCCGGACATCCTGCAGGGCGGCGGCTGAGCAGGAGGCGCGGGCGGAACGGACGGAGCTGACGGGGCGAGCCCTATTTCAGGCCCGCGCGCATGAAGCTCTGGACGAACTGGCGCTGGAACAGCAGGAAGGCGATCAGCAGCGGCCCCGAGGTCATCAGCGTGGCCGCGTTGATGACCGACCACTCCACCCCCGAGTCCGTGGTGGCGAACACGCTCAGGCCCACCGTGACCGGCCGCGTCTCGACCGAGTTCGTCACGATCAGCGGCCACAGGAAGTTGTTCCAGTGGTGGCTGACCGAGACCAGCCCGTAGGCCAGGTAGACCGGCTTGGCCAGCGGCACGTAGACCCGCCAAAGGATCGTCAGCGGCCCCGCCCCCTCGATCCGGGCGGCCTCGTCCAGCTCCTTCGGGACGGTCATGAAGGTCTGCCGGATCAGGAACACCCCGAACCCCGAGGCGATATAGGGCAGCGCGATGGCGGCGATCGTGTCCACCAGCCCCAGCGAGCGGATGATCTTGTAGTTCTCCACGATCAGGATGTCGGGCATCACCAGCAGTTGCAGCAGCACGAGGCTGAACAGGATGTCCCGGCCCGGAAAGGTGTAGCGGGCGAAGGCATAGGCGGCCAGGGTGCACAGGACGAACTGGCAGACCAGGATCGTCGTGACCAGGATGAAGGTGTTCAGGAAATACCGCGCGAAGGGCGCGGCGTTCCACGCCTTCACGAAATTCTCCAGCGTGAGCGGCGCGGTCAGCACGAAGCGCGCCTCGTATTCGGCCGGATGAAACGCCGTCCAGACCGCGTAGGCCAGCGGCAGCACCCAGACCAGCGCCAGGACGACGGCGCCCGTCACCATCAGCGTTCGGTCGAACCCGGTCATTTGTAATGCACCTTGCGGTCGAAGAGGAAGAACTGCCCGATCGCCAGCACGCAGAGCAGCACCAGCATCACCACCGTTAGCGTGGCGCCATAGGCGGTATCCCAGAAGCGGAAGGAGGTCTCGTAGATGTAGTAGAGCAGCAGCGACGAGGCGTTGTCCGGCCCGCCGCCGGTCAGGATGAAGATGTGATCGACCATGCGGAACGAGTTGATCACCGCGTTGATCGACACGAAGAGCGTGGTGGGCATCATCAGCGGAAAGGTGATCCGGCGGAAGATCGTCCAGCTGCCGGCGCCCTCGATCCGCGCGGCCTCGGCCAGTTGCGGGGGGATCGCCTGCAGCGCGGCCAGATAGAAGATCATGAAGAAGCCCGCCTCCTTCCAGATCGTCACCACGATGATCGCCGCAAGCGCGGTGTCGGGATCGCCCAGCAGGTTGGTCTGCCCGTAGCCGAAGACCCGCAGCACCTGGTCGATCAGGCCGAAACCGGGCGTGTAGAAGAACAGCCAGATATTGGCCACCGCGATCAGCGGCAGCACGGTGGGCGTGAAATAGGCCATGCGCGTCAGGCTGCGGCCAAGGAATTGCCGGTTCACGAACAGCGCCATGGCGATGGCGAGGGCGATGGAGACGGGGATGGTGCCCAGCGCGAACCACAGGTTGTTCACCAGCACCTTCCAGAACACCTCGTCGGCGACGAGGCGCTCGTAATTCTCCAGTCCCACGAATTCGGAAGGGCGCCGCCCCCGCGGGGTGGAAAAGAAACTGTTCCAGACGGTCACCACCGCCGGCACATGGGTGAACAGGAAGATGAAGGCCAGCGCGGGCAGCAGCAGCAGCCAGCCATGGACCCATTGGCGCGTCAGCATCGGCCTTCCCTCCGGCATGGAAAGGACGGGCGGGCCGAAGGGGCCCGCCCGTCGCTTGGTCTGGTTCAGCGATAGTCGGCCAGGATCGCGTCGGCCTGCGCCTGCGCCTCGGCCAGCGCGTCGGCGGCGCTCTTCTGGCCGGTGATGGCTGCGGCCAGCGCATCGTTGAAGATCTGCGTGATGCGCTGGTTCTGGTAGGTCGAGAGTTCGGCCACCGCATGTTCCAGCTGGTCACGCGCCACGAGGACGGCCGGGAACTCCTCGGCATAGGCCTTCATGGTGTCGGTGTCCCAGGTGGCCGGACGCGGGGCGACATAGCCGGTGGCCATCGTCCACTTGGCGGATTGCTCGGGCCCGGAGATCCACTTGATGAAATCGACCGCCGCGGCCAGTTCCTCGTCCGTCGAGCCCTGGAACAGGTAGAAGTTGCCGCCGCCCGTGGGCGCGCCGCGGCGCTTGTTGGCCGGCAGCATGGCGACGCCGAAGTCGAACGGTGCGTTGGTGCGCACGTTGGTCAGGTTGCCCGTGGTGGTCCACATCATCGCGGTCTGGCCCTCGAAGAAGGCCTTGGGCGTGGCGCCCCATTCCACGATGCCGGGCTCCATCACGCCATGCTCGGTGGACAGCGACACCAGGTATTCCAGCGCCTCCACGACGGCCGGATCGTCGAAGTTGGTCCTGTTGCCCTCGGCATTGGCCAGGATCGCGTCGTTCTGCGTGGTCAGGCCCTGGAACAGCCAGTAGGGGAAGCCCGAGGTCGGGATCCGCACACCCCACCGGGTGACGTTGCCGTTGGCGTCGCGCTTGGTCAGCGCCTTGCCCATCTCGACCATCTCTTCCCAGGTGGCGGGCGGCGTCTCGGGGTCGAGCCCGGCCTCGGCGAAGGCCTCCTTGTTCCAGTAGAGCACCGGGGTGGAGCGCTGGAACGGGATGCCGTAGGTCTTGCCGCCGGTCTGGCTGTTTTCCATGAAGGCGGGGTAGAAGCTGTCCAGCCAGGCGCGGTCTTCATCGGTGGTGATGAAATCGTCGAAGGGCAGGATCAGATCCTCGTCGATCAGGGTGAACATGTCCACCGCCAGCGCCACCGAAAGCTGGGGCGCGTTGCCGCCGCGGGCGGCGGTGATCACCTTGGTGATGGTGTCCTGGTAGGTGCCGGAATAGACCGCGTCGATGTTCACGTCGGGGTTCTGGGCCAGGTATTCATCGGTGAGTTCCTGAATCACCTCGGCAGCGCCGCCCCCGACGGCGACGGGGAAGAAGAATTGCAGGTCGACCGCGCGGGCGGGCGCCGCGGCGGTGATGGCGAGCGCCGCCGCGGCGGTCGCCCCCTTGAGAAGATTGGCGAGCATGGTCATGGATTCCCTTGGTTGAAGGAGGGCGCATGTGCGCCGGGTTCGGCCCCTGCAACGTCGCTGCGGGCCATCAGCGACACGAGGTCGGGCAGATGGACACGCCTCCCCGATTCCGCGTCGAAGAGGTGAAGATCCTGCGGTGCCAGCGCGAGCGGGATGGTGCCGCCCGCCACGCCCGGCATGTCATGGCCCGGCACGCGCAGGATGGCGGGCGCACCGCCGATCTGGCCCTGCACCAGCGCATCCGCGCCCAGGTATTCCGCCCCGGTCACATGCAGGGCAAGCCGCCCGTCGGTGGCCGGGCGCAGCGCCTCGGGCCGGATGCCCAGCATCAGCTCGCGGCCCGCCGCGCGCTCCAGCGCCGCGCCGGTCTCGCCCAGGGCGGAGGCGGGCAGCAGGTTCATCGGCGGCGTGCCGATGAAGCGCGCCGCGAAGGTGGTCTCGGGCCGTTCATAAAGCCGCTCCGGCGGGGCGGCCTGTTCCACCTGGCCCGCGTTCATCAGCACGACCTGGTCGGCCATCGTGATGGCCTCCACCTGGTCATGGGTGACATAGAGCATGGTGAAGCCCAGTTCGCGCTGGAGCGCGCGCAGTTCCGTCCGCATCGTCTGGCGCAGCTTGGCGTCGAGATTGGACAGCGGTTCGTCCATCAGGCAGATCGAGCGCTCCGAGATCACCGCCCGGCCCAGCGCGACCCGCTGCTGCTGCCCGCCCGACAGCGCGGCGGGCTTGCGGCCCAGATAGGGCGTGAGGCCCAGCAACTCGGCCACGCGGGCCAGCCGGTCTTCGCGCTCGGCGCGCTTCACGCCGCGGGTGCGCAGCCCGAAGACGATGTTTTCCGCAACCGTCAGGTGCGGGAACAGCGCGTAGGACTGGAACACCATCGACAGGTCGCGCTTGTCGGCAGGCCTCCGCGTCACGTCCTCGTCCCCGATGAGCACGCGGCCGCCGCTGGCCGCCTCCAGCCCCGCGACGATCCGCAGAAGCGTGGACTTGCCGCAGCCCGAGGGCCCCAGCAGCGCGGTGAAGCTGCCCGCCGGCACGTCGATCGACACGCCGTCCAGCGCCGTGGTGCCGCCCCAGCGCTTGACGATTCCCTCCAGCCGGATCGACCGGCCGGATACCTGCCGCCCCGCGCTCATGCCGCCTCTCCGGCGACATGCAGGCTGACCCCGCGTTCCAACAGGCAGTGGGCCAGCGGCTCGGGCAGGGCCACGTCGCAGATCACCTCGTCCAGTTCCGCGATATGGCCGCCGCGCACATGGGCGGGACGCCCGAACTTGCTGCCGTCGAGCAGAAGCACCGACCGGCGGCAGTTGCGCAGGATCGCCAGCCGCGCGGCGACCTCTTCCTCGGTGAAGTCGAGCAGGGTGCCGTCCTCGGCCACGCCCGCCACGCCGAACACGCCCAGATCGACCTGGAAGCGCGAGAAGAAGCTAACGACCTGGGGGCCGAGGATGTCCCTGTCTCCGGGGCGCACGGTGCCGCCGGGCATGTGCACCGACCAGCCCTCGCGGTCACAGGCGAAGATCGCGATGTTGAGGTTGTTGGTGACCACGGTCAGGTCGGTCTGGGCCTGAAGCGCGTGCAGGGCGAATTCCGGGGTGGTGCCGATGGACACCGCCATCGACATGCCCGGCGTGACCCGCGCCGCGAATATCTCCGCGATGCGCTGCTTGGCGGATTCGTTCAGCGTGCGGCGGGTGCTGTAGAGCAGGTTGCCGGAGGGCGGCGCCTCGACCCCGCCATGCACGCGGCGCAGCACGCCCGCCTCGCACAGCTCGTTCACGTCGCGCCGTATGGTCTGGGTGGACACGCTGTAGAGCTGAGCGAAGGTCTCGATCGACACGCGCCGATCGCTCTGCACCCGCGCGAGCATGTCGCGCTGCCGCTCGGAAAAGCGCCCCTCCGTCCAGTCCATGCCATTCCTCCCGTGCCGGCCGTGTTGGGAGAGGAAGTGACATGCTCACATGAAGGTCAAGAGACATTCATATGAAACCTTCGTAACACAGGGCAACAACATCGACCCCGCGCGGGCGGCTTGCCTGCGGCTTCCGGGGATGATGCGTATCGTCCGGGGGGGACGGGTGTGTCAGCCGCCGGAGGCGCCCAGCCTTGGCAGTTTCGGCGGCACCGTCGGGATCGTGACGGTGCGTTCCTCTGTATAGAACGCCTCGCAGGATGCGCCGCCCTCGCGCCCCACGCCGGAGGCCTTGAAGCCCCCGAAGGGCGCGC
>Ga0008833_1000663_pt1 | contig 27118 bp, 40 predicted proteins | sample HotLakConsoUCCLE_FD_62216 | JGI IMG/M metagenome (GOLD analysis project Ga0008833, IMG submission 62216) | Hypersaline microbial mat communities from Hot Lake, Washington, USA - Hot Lake Consortium UCC-LE | ecosystem: Environmental > Aquatic > Non-marine Saline and Alkaline > Hypersaline >... | reverse complement strand
AATCCAAGGCGTGCATCCATGGTGCAGGTCTCTCTCCAAGGCATCGGCAAGTCCCCCTCGCCAGCCAGTTTGACCTGTTACCCATGTTCCCGGTCCAAAACGTCACCCATCTTGCCGGTTGTTAGGTGACACATGGTTCTGCACTTGGCGGGATTATCCGGGATCTGGCGGGAGTGGGCGGGAACCCGTTGGCCCGTAAGGGATCGGGGCGGATCGGGGCCAGGTGCGCGGGCGGCGGATGGTTTTGCACTCGGAGCGCCTGGCCGGCAATCTCGACACATGATGCTGCACTCGCCGGGGCGCGTCGAGGGCGGTTCGTGAGAGGCCTCTTAGAGCGGAGCGAGCGACCTCTTAGGGGCGTTTTCATCGGAGCGTCCTCGCATACCAGCGCACGCGGCCGATGATGCGGACCTGATCCGCCGCGGCGGCGTCGATGCGGCGGGGCGGGTAGCGCTGGCCCGCGTCGGAGGTGACTAGGAGCGCGCCGTCGAAGTCGCGGTCGAGGCGCTTGACGATGGCCTCTCCCGACCAGTTCAAGACGTAGAGGCCGCCGCCCGCCGGCTCGACGTCGGCGGTGTCGACCAGCACGACGTCGCCCTCCGAGAGCGTCGGCTCCATGCTGTCCCCCTTCACGCGCAACACGTGCGCCCGCTTGGGGTTGACGCCGATCCGACGCATCCACTCACCGCGGAACGCCACCTGGCTCTCGGCCTCGAGGTCGTTCACGTCGAGCATTGCCCCACCGCCCGCGCTCACGGCCTCGGGTAGGACCGGCACCATCACGAACTCGGCAGCTGAGACGGAGATGGTCGCCAAGCCTGCCGCCTCATCCCCGGTGACGACCCAATCCACCGGCCGGCCGAGCGCACGAGCAATCGCGACCATCGTGCTGAAGCGGGGCTCGCGCTCCCCCTTCAGAGCCTCGTTGAGAGTGCTGAGCGCGATGCCTGCCCGATGAGCGAGATCTCGCCTGGAGCCGATCGATTTCCTCGCCTCCTCAATCCGCCGGATGCTTTCGGGGTTAAGGCCGCGAACCCCGAAATTCGCAGCGGGCTCCGTCTCTCGATTTCGTAGTTTCGTTTCTGTAGGCATTTCAACACCTTAGCGAAAAGTCGCTCGATAAGAGCGAGATCCGAACTATGAAGCGATTTTTCGCCTTGCAGAGTGATCGAGATCTCGTATTATCGACTCCCGAACGTGATGATTTGCACCCCGAATAACCCCCGCGCTGGCACGCGGGGGTCACAGAGGAACCCGATGGGCGCGACGAGCAAGGCCGCTCCTGTGGCCGACATGCACCCCGAGCAGGTGAAGGCGGCCGTCCGCATGACGGGCGTCACCCTCACCGAGCTGGCGGAGCGCAACGGCTACAGCGAGAGCGCCGCGCGACGTGCGCTTCGCCATCCGTGGCCTTCGGTCGAGGCGATCATCGCCAAGCAGATCAAGAAGAAGCCGCAAGAGGTGTGGCCTTCTCGATACAACCCGGACGGATCGCCCCGCTCTCGTGCGTCCACTACCGACCGTAAGCGCGGCCGCCGTCCCCGTCACCGTCAAATCGAAGCGAGCGTGCTGACATCATGAGCCGCAAGAAGACCATCGCCACCACTGAGAGTGTCAACGCCGCAACGGAAGGCGCGGACACCAGCCCTGATGCCGCGTCCCGCGCGCATCCGAAGCCGGTGCTTTCCGATCAGCTCATCGCCCGCGGGCGCATTCATCTCGGTGAGCGGCTGCGCGCCGTCGACGCGGATCACGCGCTCTTCACCGGCGAGAGCATGCGCGATCAGGGGCAGCTGCAGCCGATCGCGGTGCGCCCGCACCCCGAGAAACCAGACGACTTCATCCTGATCTTCGGCGCCCACCGCTTCGTTGGAGCCGGGCTCGTCGACATCTGGCTGCTGCGGACGGACATCTACGATGTCGATGCCGCCCAGGCGCGGCTCATGGAGATCGATGAGAACCTCGTCGATTTCGCGCTGACGGAACTCGACCGTGCCGCGTTCCTGGCCGAGCGCAAGCGGGTCTGGGAGGAGATGTACCCCCAGACCAAGCATGGCGGCGATCGCTCGCAGCAAGTCGACAGGCCTGTCGACTTGCCCTCCCGCTTCACGGCGGAGACGGCCGAGCGGATCGGCGTCTCGGAGCGCACGATCCAGCGCTCCGTCAAACGGCACAACGCGATCGACGCCGGCGTGCGGACGCGCATCAGCTCCACCTGGCTCGCGCGAAACGGCGGGCAGCTCGATGCGCTCGCGAAGGTGGACCGGTTCCAGCAGAGCGGCGTCGTCGAGCTGATGCTGTCCGGCGCGGCCGATGCGCCGAAGACGGTGGCCGAGGCGCTGGCGCGGATGAGCAACCGCCCCGCGCCCGTGAAGAACGAACGGGACGAGCAGGGCAAGGCGCTGCTCAAGGCCTGGAAGAACGCGGGGGCGGGAGCGCGCGAGGACTTCCTCGCGTTCCTCGAGGGCGAGGGGCTCGTCACGAAGACGGGCTACGTGCCCGAGCCCGGCACGATCGCCGAGAAGATCATGCGCGAAGGCCGCCTCTGATGCTGCCACGCCCGCGCCAGTCCTGCCCCCATACCGGCGACTTGCTCTCTTGGGAGCCGCCGCAGCCCGTGAAGGCCTTCCCGCCGGAGCGGGTGCGGGCGGCGTCGCTTCCGGCGACGTTCTCGCGGGCGATCGGCGAGGCGCTGAGGGACGATGGGCGCAGCCGCGCAGAGGTGGCGGCCGACATGTCGGCGTTCCTCGGCGAGAGCGTCACCGAGAACATGCTCGACAAGTATGCGAGCGAGGCGGCCGAGAGCCACGTGCCGAGCATCGTGCGGTTCCTCGCGATCGTACATGCGACCCGCGATGCGCGCCTCCTGCAGATCCTCGCCGACGCCGTGGGGCTCGCCGTGATCGACAAGGCATACCTGCCGTACATCGATCTCGCGCTCGGGATGGAGCGGGAGCGCGAGGTGAAGGCGTTCCTCGACGCAGCGCGGGACCGCATCAAGCGTGGGGGCGCGCGATGAGCGAGCGGCGCTTCTACACGCCCGCCGACCTGGCCGCGATGGGCCTGCCGGACATGCCGGCAACGGATCGCGCCATCCAGCTCATGGCCGACCGCGGCGGCTGGCGTCGCCCCGACGCCGAGTTTCCGCATCACCCAAACGGCTTCTGGCGCAAGCGCGCCGGCCGCGGCGGCGGGTTCGAGTACACCTCCGACGTCCTGCCGATGCGCCCGCGGCTCGCGCTGATCCACCGCGAGCAGCGCGCCGCGACGCCCACGCCCACACCGCGCGACGCGCTCAAGGACGATCTGCGCATCAGCTCGATGTGGACCCACTACAACGGGCTCAGTAACCGGCTCAAGGCCAAGGCCAGGGCGGCCCTGGAGGCGCTGGCCGCGGCCGAGGATCTGGCCGCGTCGGGCACGGATCGTACGTCGGCCTACATGCTGGCGGCGACTGGGGCAGGCGTGTCGGTGCGCACCCTCTACAACTGGCGCGACCAGGTGGGGAGCACCCCGCGACAGCATTGGCTTGCGGCGCTCGCGCCCAGGTACTCGGGCCGCAAGACGGAGGCGGACTGCTCGCCCGAGGCGCTCGCCTTCATCAAGGCGGATTATCTGCGCCGCGAAAAGCCGAACTTCTCGGACTGCTACCGGCGGCTCGCCCGGGCGGCGGCCGAGCACGAGTGGACGATCCCCTCCGAGCGCACGCTGCAGCGGCGGATCGAGAAGCTCAGCGAGGCGCAGAAGGTGCTCGCCCGCGACGGGGCGGAGGCGCTGGCGCGGCTCTACCCGGCGCAGGAGCGCGACAAGTCCACGCTCCACGCGCTCGAATGCGTCAACGCCGACGGCCACAAGTTCGACGTCTTCGTCGCCTGGCCGGGCGAGAAGACGCCGGTGCGTCCGATGCTCGTCGCCTTCCAGGACGTGCACTCGGGCATGATCGTTTCCTGGCGGCTCGACCGCGCGGAGACCGCGCACGCCGTCCTCCTGGCCTTCGGCGATCTGGTAGAGACCTGGGGCATCCCGGAGCAAGCCGTCCTCGACAACGGCCGGAGCTTCGCGAGCAAATGGCTCTCGGGCGGCGTCGGGAACCGCTACCGCTTCAAGGTCAAGGCCGACGAGCCGGACGGCGTGATGACGACGATGGGCGTCCAGATCCACTGGGCGACGCCGTATCACGGCCAGTCGAAGCCTATCGAGCGCGCCTTCAAGGACATGGCGCAGTCGATCGCCAAGGATCCGCGCTTCGCGGGCGCGTACACCGGAAACAAGGTCGACGCGAAGCCCGAGAACTACGGCTCGAAGGCCGTGCCGCTCGACCTGTTCGAGCGGGTCGTGGCGGAGGGGATCGCGGAGCACAACACCCGCGTCGGCCGCCGCTCCAGCATCTGCAACGGGCAGAGCTTCGAGCAGGTCTTCCTGGCCTCCTACCAGGCGTCCCTGATCCGCAGGGCGAGCGTCGAGCAGCGGCAGCTGTGGCTGCTCGCGGCCGAGGGCGTGTCCGTCCGCAAGCAGGACGGGACGATCCACCTCTTCGGGAACCGCTACTGGACGGACGCGCTCACGGACCTGCGCTCGACGAAGGTCGTGGCGCGCTTCGACCCGGACGCGCTCGCCGACGGCGTGCACGTCTACCGGCTCGACGGGACCTATGTGGCGCACGCCGAGTGCATCGAAGCCGCGGGCTTCCTGGACGTGACGGCCGCGCGCACGCACGCGGCCGCGCGCAAGGCCTGGCTGAAGGCGGAGAAGGCGAAGCTCGAGGCGGAGCTGACGATGTCGCTCGGCCGGATCACCAGCCTGATGCCGTCCGGTCCGAAGCCGGCCGAGGCGCCCGAGACGAAGGTCGTGCGGCCCGTCTTTCGGCGCGGTGGCGGCGGCGGATCTCTGGCTGCGGCGGTCGCCCAGCAGGAGGAGTTCGAGCGCTCTCAGAGCGAGACGCTCGCGCAGCTCGGACGGGGGCTGCATGCGCTGCGCCTCGTCCAGAACGACGACGACGCGGCCGGGTGAGGCCGGCCGCGTCGTCAGGAACAACACCAACATGAACGGGGCACTTCTACCATGAACGTACACGCACAGGAAGACTTCTCGAGCGCCGAGCAGATCGAGGCTCTGCGCGAGGATCTGCGCCAGCTGATGGCGCGCGAGGGCCTGACCCAGGCCGACATCGCCAAGGGGGCGGACATCCCCTACGGCACGTTCACGCCCTGGATGACGGGGAAGTACCAAGGCAACAACGCGGCGATCGCCGCCAAGGTCCAGCGCTGGCTGATCGCCCGGGAAGAGGGCCGAAAGGTCGGCGTCGGGCTGCCGAAAGAGCCCGGCTTCGTCGAGACCGTCACGGCGCGCGAGGTGCTCAACGCCCTGCAGTGGGCGGCCCAGATGCCCGGCATCGCGGTCATCACGCTCGGGCCGGGCATGTCGAAGACGAGCGCGGCGAAGGAGTTCGAGCGGCGCACGCCGCACGCGTACCGCGTCGTCATGCGGCCGTCGACCGGGAGCGTGCACTCCATGGTGCACGAGATCGCGCAGGTGCTGCAGGTCTCGGAGCGCAACCCCTCCCGCATCGTCCGCGCGATCGGCGAGAAGGTCCAGCGCAACGGGCGTCATCCGCTGATCATCGTCGACGAGGCGCAGAACCTGAAGGATGCCGCGGTCGACGAGCTGCGGCACCTGCTCGACGAGTTCGGCTGCGGCATCGCGCTGCTCGGCAACGAGGACGTCTCGACCCGCTGGGGGCGCGCCAGCCCCAAAGACGGATACGGCCAGCTGCATCGCCGGATCGGGCTGCGCATCCGCCGCCTGAAGCCGCTGCCGGAGGACGTCGATGCGTTCCTCGCAGCCTGGCGGATCGAGGACGAGGCGATGCTCAAGTTCCTGCGCATGATCGGCAACAAGCCGGGTGCGCTCGGGCAGATCGCCGAGACGATCAAGTTCGGCTCGCTGCTCGCCACCGGCGAGAAGCGCTCCCTCACGGTCGACGACCTCAAGGGCGCCTGGGCGAACCGCTCCGAGGAGGCACGCTGATGCTCTCCCGAGACCTTCGCGCCCTGGCCGCCTGGTTCGGCCCCGTCGCCGCCGGCGACTTCGAGATGACGGCGGAGGGCGCTCGCGCCTTCATGGCCAACCTGAACCGTGCCGTCGAAGACGCCGAGGCGCTCGAGCAGGCGTCCGTCGCGCCCGACCTGCGCCGGCGCGCGATCGCCGGCGGGAACGTCGTCGCCTTCCGTCCGCGCTCGCCCGCCTCGGCCCGGGGCTCGACCGGAGGCGACGCGGCATGAGGACCGTCTTCGTCGCCGGGCTCGACGGCACCAAGCCCTACCTCGACATCGGTGAGGCGCACCTCGACGACGGGTCGCGGCAGCGCCTCCTCAGGACGCTGGGCGGGGACCTGAAGCTCGCGCCCTCCTTCCTGGTCCGCGAGGACCGCGAGGAGGCGCGCCGGGTGTTCCGCCAGGTGCGGGCCTTCCGCGCCCGCGGCGGGAGCGGCCTGACGTTCCACCAGGCCGCGGCGCGGCTCGCGACCTCGATCGGGGGGCGGGCATCATGAGCAACCCCGGCATCCGGCCCCATGCCTTGTCCGACGCGACCGTGACGGCCGAGCGCATCAGCTACGGCGGCAGCCGGGCCGCCACCATGGTGAGCATCGACGAGACCCGCGAACTCGCCGCCGCCTTCCTCCTCCTCGTCCACATGTGCGGCGGGATCGAGAAGGTCGAGAGCGGGCTTCGCGAGGCCGGCGTCATCCAGACACAGACCGAAGAGGGACCCCAATCATGAACGCGATCGACCCCGAGACCACCCACCGCTACCGCACCATGGCGATCGAGGTGGGCGGCAAGCCGTACCTCCACGACGTCAAGGGCAACCTCGTCCCGCTCGAGACGATCGGCGCGGCCGACCTGCTCGAGGACGAGATGGTGCGCAAGATCATCGGCTTCGCCGAGGACCTCTCCGCCCAGATCGGCCGCTTCAAGGGCCACACATTCGAGGACATCGGGTCGCTGATGGCGCTCCTCGACCAGGAGTACGGCGTCAAGCGCGGCGGCCGGAAGGGCAACGTCGCCTTCACCTCCTTCGACGGGTGCCTGAAGGTCACGCTGCAGGTGGCGGACCAGCTCCATATCGGGCCGGAGATCCAAGCCGCGAAGGCGTTGATCGACGAGTGCCTGCGCGAGTGGTCGACGGACAGCCGCGCCGAGCTGCGCGCGCTCGTCGACCGCGTGTTCAGCGTCGACCGGGAAGGCACGATCAACCGCGCCGAGCTGTTCATGCTGCTCCGGCTCGACATCGCGGACGAGCGCTGGCAGCGCGCCATGCAGGCGATCCGCGACGCGATCCGCGTCGTCGGCTCGAAGGAGTACCTGCGCTTCTACCGCCGGTCCGAGCCCACCGCCCAGTGGGAGCCCATCGTCATCGACATCGCCTCGGCGCGCGCGCCGACGGCGGCGGCTTGAGGAGGGGACGATGGCTGAAATCCACGCCTACGCCGAGCCGAACGGCCGGATCTCGTTCGGCTCTTTGGTGCCGGAGCCGTGCGTCCTGCTCGCCAGCGGGCCGGAGGAGAGGGTTCGTACGCTGATCGCGTCCGTCGCGGCGCGCTCCACGCTCGACGACGACACGCTGCTCGTCCCCGGGTTCGAGGAAGCGATGGAAGACAACGGCGCGCCGGACGACGCCGTGTACGCCCTGATCCAGAGCCTCGCGGAAATCAACCGCGACGAGTTGCTGGTCGTGGCGTTGGCCGACGTGGTGCACGACGCCGCCACCTGCATCCACGCCTATTGCTGGCGTTCGGGGAGGATCGAGTTCGGGCATATCGTGCCCGAGGGCGCCATCGCCATCCTGTTCGGCGACCGTTCCGAGGTGGTTGAGATCATCTCGGCCTGCGCGCGTCACGCTCGCCATAACACTTGGCTGCTCGTCCCGGGCATCCCCGAGGCGGGCGACAACGAACATGCCGCGGAGGCCGCGCTCAACCACTTCATCAGCTTCTGCGGTCGGCGCTCGATCCGGATCGCTGCGACGTCTGCGGCGATCGCGGACGCGGCGGAGGGCGGATCATGATCCTCGCCCTCGACCCCGAAACCCGCCAGGCCGTCGAGCAGCTGGCGGTCGATATGAAGCTCACGTGGTTCCGCGCCGCCGGCGGCCTGCAGCTCCTGGTTCGGGAGAACGCCCTGACCGAGGAATACTGCGCCGCGGTAGCCGAGACGGCGCGGGACATGGCCGTTCAGGTCGATGCGCTCGAGCAGCGCATCGCCGCCCTGCGCGCGAAGGAGGCCGGCGATGTCTGAGCCCCTCATCGCCTACGACATCCTGCCACCGCCCTTCGCCGCGCCGTGGGGCGTGGGCGCGGGCGGCGGCCTCACCAACGCCGACGGGCGGCTCCTCGCCTATCCCGTCCTCACCCACCTCGGGGAGCCGCGCGAGCGTGCGGCCCTCATGCGCTGGGCGGCGTCCTCGGCGGGCCTCGTCCACGTCGCCGCCGCCGGCGGGCTCGCGGCGGCGCGGCTGCCGGACCTGATCCGCCGCGGCAAGGGCGACAAGGCGATCGACGTGATCGAGCGCTTCATCCCGCTGGCGGCCGAGGGCCTGCGCCCGCTCTACGACCGCGCCAGCCGGCCGGACGTGCCGCACAACGCGGCTCTGATCGACCTCTTGGCGAGCATGGGAGAACGGCCATGAGCCCGACCACGGCGCAGATCGGCGCCATCCACGCCATGGCCAAGAAGGCCGGCATGGACGAGGACGCGCGGCGCGACTTCATCGCCGCGCGGGCCGGCGGCAAGCGCTCCTCGCGGGACCTCACCGTGAGCGAGGCCGGGGTCGTGATCGAGGCGCTCCAGGAGATCGTGCCCCGGGAAGTCGCCGGCTCGCGGCGCTCGGCCGCGCGGACGGTCACCGGCCGGTGGGCGGGCGTGCTGCGCGCGCTGTGGATCTCCGGCTGGAACCTCGGCGTCGTGCTGAGCCGCGACGACGAGGCGCTGATCGCCTTCGTCGAGCGCCAGACCGGCCTCTCGCACCCGCGCTTCCTGGTCGAGCCCGCCGACGCCCGCAAGGCGATCGAGGGCATCAAGGCCTGGCTCGCGCGTGAGGCGGGCGTGGACTGGGGCGAGAAGCACCGCGTGCCCAGCCGTAACGAGGACGGCATCGCAATCGGCTGGACGGACTTCGCCTGCCCGAAGCGCAACGTGCTCTGGGCGCAGTTCGCGATCCTGCGCCGGCTCGGCCTGCCCGAGCCGGACTGGCCGAAGGGCACCGCGGCCGACGAGGAGCTGGACGCGCTGCAGCGCGTGCTCGGGGACGAGATCCGGCGCGCGGGCAAGAAGGGCAAGGGGAAGCGGAGGGCGGCGGCATGACGCGGCCAGTCGCCACGGAACGCCGCCAGCACGAGCGTGCGCACGCGCTGCTCGGCCAGGGCGTGGGCGTTGAGGACGTCGCCTACCGCCTCTGCCTCACCGTGCCCACCGTTGCCCGGATCGCGCGGGAGACCGACCACGGCAGGCTCCCGCTGGGCGACGGGCTGATCGAGGTGAGCCTGCGCGTGCCGCCGAAGGTCCACGCCGAGCTGGCCGCCGAGGCGCGCTCGCGGGGGATCGGCGTCTCGACCTTCACGGCCATGCTGCTCGGCCGGGCCACCCGCCACAGGCTGATCCCCGCGATCATGGACGACGAGGCCGTGTAATGCCCCGCCGCGCCGCCCAGCCCGGTCCCTCTCTGCTCGACTGGCCCATGCGCCAGCGGCTCGAGGAGCTGGCGCGGCGGCGCGTCGAGATCCTCGCCAGGATCTCCCGCTGGCGCCCGCGCTCCGAGCGCCGGCGCCAGGCCGAAGACGAGCTCGCCGCCATGACGCGCGAGCAGCTCGAGATCACGACGCAGCTCAGAGGGGGATGAAATGCGCGAGGACGGCATCGTATGGCGCAGCGGAGCGCGCCCCGGCGACGGCCATCAGGGCCGGTACCGCACCACGCCGCCGACGCCGGTGACCGTCATGGTCCCGTTGCGGCTCGTCGACAAGCTCAAGCCGCGCGCGGCCGAGCGGGGCTACAGCCTCGCCAAGCACTGCGCCGAGCTGGTCGAGCTGGGCTGGGCGGCCACCGTGGGCGCGATCGAGGCGCCGGTCCTCGCGCCGCAGCCGGAGCCCGTGTCGATCGAGCCGCGGCCGACGTCGCTCGCGCCCTACGGCGGCCCGGTCCCGGGGCGCCTGGCGTCGGCGACGTCGATCGCGTTCCTGGTGGCGCTGCCGGCGATCGCCGAGCCCGAGCGGGCGGGCGAGGAGCCCGCGATCGCGCCCGCCCTCGTCCGCACCGTCCGCGCCCTGCGCGCCGCCGGCCAGACGCCCCGCGAGATCGCGGCCTCGACCGGCCTAGCGCGCGATGACGTGCTGGAGATCCTCGGGAGGCGGGGGTGATGCTATTCGCTCAGGTCGACCCAGGTCACCGCAGGGTCGTAGATCGCCGGGCCGGAGCTGTCGCGAACTTCGGCCTCGATGTCGACGATGCACGTCTGGCGTATTTCGTCGCCGGTACAGTCGTTGACGATGCGCTGTCGGGTCTCGCCGTCGAAGCGCTCGAGCAGGAGCGGCATCGTGCCCACGACCTGCTGGGACATGTTCACAACGACGCACTCCGCGCGCCCGAGCGAGGCCCGGATCACCACGCACCGGAACTCCTGGCGCGTCCCGTCGAAGGCAGTCGGGTTCGTCGCGATCTCGAAGAGCCTGATCAGCTTCGGCTCGGTGAGCTGCTGAGCGCCCGCTGGCGCCGCGAGGGCGACGAGGACAGCGGCGGCGAGCAGGATCTTGCGCATCGGGACCTCCGGGCATGGGCGTCTTTCGCAACTCTTTACTGCACATCGACGGGGGTGACGAGCCATGAAATCCCGAAATCGTAAACGCGGCGCCTCGCGGCGGATGCGCAGCTTCGCGCTCGAGGTGACGACGCTGCAGGCCATCCTACTCGATCGGTCGCCGTCGGCCCGCCTCGCGACCGAGAGCGGCATGTCCCTCGTCAACGCCCGGGCCTACCCGTGTGCCGACGGATCGTTCACGCTCCGCGTGGTCTGGCGCAGCCGCAAGCCCGGGCTCGAGTGCTCAATCGCCGAAACCTTCAGGGGGCTTCGAGGATCATGAGCTTCGCCCTCGCCCAGATCCGGGAGGCGATCGGCGACGAGGCGGCGCTCAAGCTGATCGAGGCGCGCGGCGGGACGACGGTGTTCGTCCCCTGCGATCCGCGCGAGGATCAGCTCCTGGTCGACATCGTGGGGCTTGACGCGGCGCGCGAATTGGCGTCGCGTTGGGGAAAGGAGTACCTCGCGGTCCCGATCGCCATGGAGTGGCGCATCGACCGCCTCCTCGAGGAGGGGCTGTCCGCGCCGAAGATCGCGCTCGCGCTCGGCGTCCACGAGGACCGCGTCCGCCGCCGGCGGCGCAAGGTCGGAGCCGGCGGCTCGCAGCCCGACCTGTTCGCCTGAACCCCGCACCCCCGCACCCGCACCCCTGAACCGTCCCGGTTGTGACGGGCAAGGTCGCTCCTGTCACCGCGCGTCGCGCGAGGGGAGCGATCCGATGCAGACCAGCGAACGCGGCAAGGCCGTCATCGTCTACAAGGAAGGCCTGGTCCTCAAGGCCTACCTCTGCCCCGCCGGGATCTGGACGATCGGCGTCGGCCACACGTCCGCCGCCGGCGCCCCGGCCGTCAAGCCGGGCATGAAGATCACCCGCGACGAAGCGATGGCGATCCTCGCGAGCGACCTGCGCAAGTTCGAGGCGCGCACCGCACGGCACGTCGAGTACGAGCGCGCGCCCGACGAGCAGGCCGCCGCCGACGGCTCAACCTCCTTCGACTTCAACACCGGCCGTATCCACAACGCCACCTGGGTTCGCCACTTCAACGCGGGCGATTTCATGCGTGCGCGGGCTTCGTTCATGCAGTGGACCCGCGGCGGCGGGAAGGTGCTGCGCGGGCTCGTCAAGCGCCGCGAGATCGAGGCCAACATGATCTTCGACGGCGAGTACCCGGACGATATCAGCGTCCAGGTCGTGACGTCCGCGAAGCCGGACCGGACCGATGCGGTCTGGGTCGTCGCCTCCACCGCGGAGCAACGGCAGGCGCTCTACGACGGGCTCAAGAAGCTCGGCTACGATCCCGGCTCCTGGACCGGCCCAGACAGGGTTCCGATCGCGAGCGCCAAGGCCGTGCGCGCCTTCCAGCGCGACCACGATCTGACCGTCGACGGCCTGATCGGCGACGCCACCCTCTCCACCCTGCAGCGCGAGCTGGACGCCCGGAGCAAGACGAAGGGCGCGGGCGCGGGCGGCGCGGCCGGCGGCGCGACCGCGGCTGGCGGGCCGGCTGCCGTCGAGGCCCTGCCGCCCGAGGCGGTGCCCGCCGACGTCCCCGAGGCGCTGCTCGAGCCGGCCTTCGTCCAGGGCGCCGGCGTCGTGATCCTCGCCGTCGCCGTGCTCCGCGGCGCCTGGCTCGCCTACCGCTACCGCGACGTGATCGCGGCCCGCATCCACGGCTTCGCGCCGCGCCCAGCGGCCTGGCTCCGCAGCTTCTGAGGAGTGTTTCATGGTCCCCGTCGCTACCGCCGTCCTTTCCGCCGTCGCGCCCGAGCTGGTGCGCGGCATCCTCTCTCGGCTCTTGCCGCAGCGCGAGGCCGCGCGGACCGGCGCCGATCCCCGGCCAGAGCTGCCACCGGTCGACGTCGAGAAGATCGCGCGCGAGCTGACCCGCGACGCCGGCCTGCAGCGCGTCGCCGAGGAGGCGGTTCGCAGCGTCGCCAAGCCGTGGTGGCAGTCCAAGGGCGTGCTCGGCGGCGCGGGCGTGGTGCTCATGTCCGTCGGCTCGATCGTCGGCCTCGCCATCACGGCCGAGGACGCCGGCGCCATCACGGACAACCTCGACAAGATCGCGACGGGGCTGTTCGGCCTCTACGCGATCTACGGCCGCCTCGTCGCCCGGAGCCCGTTGAAGTGAGACGTTCGATCTACCGATCCGCGCTCTGGCGCGCCCTCGCGGTCCTGGGGCTGTTCCTCGCCGTCGCCATGCTGATCTGGATCACGGGCGGCGGCGCTCAGGCGGCCGAGGGCGGCGGCTCGTCCTCCCTGTGGTCGGACCTGCCGCGCTGGGCGAACATGGTCATCTCCATCGGCGGGCTCGCGCTGCTCCTGCTCACGCTCTACCTGTCGACCCGCTTCGCGCCGAAGGCGGGGCTCGACGCCGCGCAGCTCCGGCAGGCGGAGATCGAGAAGCGGCTCGACCGCGTCGAGGCGCGCCTCGAGACGCTGCCCGATCGCGACCAGGTGCATCGGCTGGCGCTCGACATGGAGCGGCAGTCCGGCGAGCTGCGCGCCTTGACGGCGACGATCCGCCCGCTGGGCGCGAGCGTCACCCGGATCGAGGAGTGGCTGATCAATAAGGGGGATAGGCGCTCGTGAGCTACCAGGATCTCGTCACTCAGCACCTGCGATTTGCCACCCTGCGCATCCTTGCGGACGAGCGAAACCACGCGTCGAACGACAGTCTGATCACCGACGAGCTTCGGCGGATCGGGTTCAACCCGACGCGCGACGCCGTGAGGGCCGAGCTGCGCTGGCTCGAGAGCGTCGCCGCCGTGGGCATCGACGATACGACGCTCAAGGGCACGTGGGTCGTTACCCTGCGCGAGCGCGGCCTCGACCACATCGAGCGGCGCCTTGTAATAGACGGCGTTCGCCGCCCCAGCCCGGAGCGCTGACATGCGCCAGGAGCGCGTCGGCCGCGGCCGTCTCTCGTCCCTCGACCTGATCCCGGACGCCGGCCGCGACGACGTGCTGTGGGCGCTCGAGGAGCTGAACAAGCGCGAGCGGATGCAGGTCGACATCCTGCTCGAGCTCAACAAAAGGCTCGAAGAGAAGGGCATCGACCCCGTCTCCAAGAGCGCCTTCAACCGCAAGGCCGTGCGGGTGTCCGCCGCGTCGCGCAGGATCGCGGAAGCGCGCGCCGTCTTCGCCGGCATCGCCGACCAGTTCACCCCCGGCGAGGCGGACGCCAACAACTTCGCCTTGGGCGAGGTGATCAAGACGTTGATCCTGGAGCTGCTCGACGAGCCGGGTCACTCGCCGAAGGGCGCGATGGAGCTGGCCCGCGCCTTCCTCGCCACCATTCAGGCGCAGAACCTGTCGACCGGCCAGCGCCAGAAGCTGGAGGCCGAGTTGGCTGCCAAGGCTTCGAAGGCCGTCGATGCCATCGCCGGCGAGAAGGGCCTCACGAAAGAGACGGCCGAGGCGATCAAGGCGCAGATCCTGGGGCTTCGAAAATGAGCGCGCCGCTCTCCGAGCAGGAATGGGCCGAGGTCCGGCGCGCCGCGCGCCAGGCGCTGCCGACAGGGCTCGATCCGAAGACACCGGCCGGCGTGCTCCTGTCCTACCAGGCCGAGCTGCTCGAGGCCGTCTCGACCCATGCCCTCGTCGCCACCGACAAGAGCCGGCGCGTCGGCGCCACCTGGGGGATCGGCGCCCTGGCGGTGATCACGTCGGCGCTGATCAAGTCCGACGGCGGCATGGACACGCTCTATCTCGGCTACAATCTCGATATGGCGCGGGAATTCATCGACACCTGCGCCATGTGGGCGAAGGCGTTCGGCGAAGCCTGCTCGGAGGTGGGCGAGTTCCTGTTCCGAGAGCAGGACGACAAGGGCGCCGATCGCAGCATCCAGGCGTACCGTATCACGTTCGCCTCGGGGTTCGAGATCGTCGCGCTGTCGTCGCGGCCGCGCTCGCTGCGCGGCCGGCAGGGCTTCGTCATCCTCGACGAGTTCGCGTTCCACGACGATGCAGGCGAGCTGCTCAAGGCGGCCATGGCGCTGCTCATCTGGGGCGGGCGGGTGCTGGTGATCTCGACGCACAACGGCGTCGACAACCCGTTCAACGAGCTGCTCACCGAAATCCGCTCCGGCAAGCGGCCGGGCAAGATCGTGCGCGTCACCTTCGACGACGCCATCGAGCAGGGGCTCTACGAACGCATCTGCCTCACGACGGGCAAGGCCTGGTCGCCCGAGGCGGAGGCGAAGTGGCGCGCCGGCATCCGCGCCATGTACGGCGCGGCCGCGGCCGAGGAGCTGGACTGCATCCCGGCTCAGGGCTCGGGCGTCTACCTCACCTCGGCGTTGATCGAGGCGAACATGGAGGAGGGCGCGCCGGTCCTGCGGCTGCGCTGCCCCGACGGCTTCGAGACCCGGCCGGAGCGGGAGCGGTTCAGCTGGGTGCAGGACTGGCTCGCCGAGCACGTCGACCCGGTGCTCGCCACGCTGCCGAAGAACCTGCAGCACGCCTACGGCTTCGACTTCGCCCGCTCCGGCGACCTGTCGGCGCTTCTGCCGCTCACCATCCTGCAGGATCTCCGCCGGCGGGCGCCCTTCGTGCTCGAGATGCGCAACGTCCCCTTCGCCCAGCAGCAGCAGATCCTGTTCCACATCGTCCGTCGGCTGCCCCGGTTCGTCGCCGGCAAGCACGACGCCCGCGGCAACGGCCAGCAGCTCGCGGAGGCGGCGCAGCAGGAGTTCGGCTTCGAGCGGGTCGAGGCGGTGATGCTCACCCAGGCCTGGTATCTCGAGCACACGCCGAAGCTGAAGGCGCGGCTCGAGGACCGCACCTTCGTGCTGCCGCTCGACGCGGACGTGCGCGACGACTTCCGCCAGATCAAGCTCACCCGCGGCATCCCGAAGGTGCCCGACGACGCGAAGACGACGGGCGCCGACGGCGGCCAGCGCCACGGCGACGTGGCGATCGCCGGCATCCTCGCCAACGCGGCCGCCGACGCCGAGCCGATCGAATACGGCTACCGCCCCGCGCCGCCGCCGGCGCGCCGCGGCCTAGACGGCGGCGCCGGCGCCCGCGACTTCTGGCGGCCGCGCCGCGACGGCGATCGCCCCACCACCACCACCGGACGCGAGAAGTTCCTATGAAGCGCCCGACCTCGCTCCCCCCGCTGATCGGCCCCTGGGGCAAGCGCATCTCGCGCTCGGAGCTCTCGCGGCCGCGCGACGCGCCCACCGTGTTCGGCATCCGCAACCCGGTGGGCGGCTTCCAGTCGAGCCGGCTCACGCCCGCGCGCTGCGCCGAGATCCTGCGCTCGGGAGCCGAGGGGCACTGGGAGGCCTTCATCGAGCTGGCCGAGGAGATGGAGGAGCGCGACCCGCACTACCAGGCGGTTCTCTCCGTCCGCAAGCGCCAGGTGGCGCAGCTGCCGATCACGGTCGAGGCGGCCTCCGACGAGCCGCATCACGAGGAGCACGCCGATTTCATCCGGCGCTGGCTCCGCCGCCGCGTGCTCCGCCTGGCGCTGTTCGACATCCTCGACGCCGTCGGCAAGGGCTTCTCCGTCCACGAGATCGAATGGCAGACCGACCCTCGCTCGGGCATCTGGCCGAAGAAGCTCCGCTATGTGCCGCCGCGCTGGTTTCGGCCGGACATGCTCGACCGCGACACGCCCAAGCTGATGGGCGTCGCCGGCGAGGACGAGGAGCTGGCCGAGCACCTCTACCTGCTCCACAAGCACCCCTCAAAGAGCGGTCTCACGATCCGCTCCGGCATCGCCTTCATGGCGCTCTGGAGCTGGATGCTGAAGCGCTTTTCGGATGCCGACTGGGCGGCCTTCGTCGAGCGCTACGGCCTGCCCGTGCGCGTGGGCAAGTACGACCCGGCCTCCTCCGAGGAGGACCGGGATGTGCTCTGGCGGGCGGTCGCGGGGATCGCCGGCGACACGGCCGCCGTGATCCCCCAGTCGATGCAGATCGAGTTCATCACGGCGATGCAGGGCGGCTCGAGCCAGGAGCTGCACGAGAAGCGCGCCCGGTATCTCGACGAGCAGCTGTCCAAGCTCGTGCTCGGGCAGACCGCGACCACCGACGCGATCGCCGGCGGGCACGCCGTCGGGCAAGAGCACCGCCTCGTCCAGGGCGACATCGAGCGCTCGGACGCGCTGCTCGTCTCGGCGACGGTCACGGGCAGCCTGGTGCCCTGGATGGTCTCCTTCAACTACGGCCCCCAGGACGAGTACCCGACCGTCTCGATCGGCCAGCCCGACGAGACCCCGCTGAAGGATTGGATCGACGCGATCGACCGGATGGCGGGCAAGGGCCTGCGCGTCGCCCAGAACGCGATCCGCGACCGCCTCGGGCTCGAGGAGCCGGGCGACGACGAGGAGCTGCTCACCGCCGGCGCGCCGGCGGCGCCCTCTTCCGATCCCTTCGCGGGGCTCTTCGCGCGCTTCGACCACGCGGCCGAGCGCAGCCGCGTGGCGCTCATGTCCAAGGCCGAGCAGGATCTCGAGGCGGCCCTCGTCGCGCGCATGGCGAAGGAGGGCGGCCCGGCGATCGCGGCGCAGCTGGCGGAGATCCGCAAGGCCTTCGACCAGGCCGAGAGCCTGGAGGACCTGAAGAGCCGCCTCGACGCGCTGAAGCTCGACCCGAAGGCCTTCGCCGCGGCAATGACGGAGGGCGTTCTCGCCGCCAACCTCGCGGGGCGCGCGGCGCTGCTCGAGGAAGCCGGCGACAAGGAGTGACGCGCCGTGTTCGAGGGCATCATCAAGGCGCTCGCGCAGCCCTTCAAGGAAGCGATCGCGTTCTTCCGGGGCAAGGTGAACCTGCCCACGAAGCGCTGGCAGGACAACTACGGCAAGGCCAACGCGCGCGCCTTCAGCGTCGCCGGCGCCATGACGGACGCGCTCCTCTCCGACTTCCGGCGGGAGGTGACCCGCGCGCTCGAGGAGGGCATCTCCTTCGGGGAGTTCCAAGGCAAGTTCGACGAGATCGTCGCCAAGCACGGCTGGGAGCACACCGGCGAGCCCGGCTGGCGCGCGGAGCTGATCTACCGGACGAACCTCAACACCGCCTACGCGGCCGGCCGCTTTTCCCAGATGACGGAGCCGGAGACGCTCGCGGCGTTCCCCTACTGGGAGTACGTCCACTCCGGCAACCCGAATTTCCGCGAGGAGCACAAGGCCTGGGACGGCCTGGTGCTGCGCGCCGACGATCCCTTCTGGGACACGCATTATCCGCCGAACGGCTGGAACTGCGGCTGCCGCGTGCGGCCGCTCACCAGCCGCCAGCTCGGGCGCCGCGGCAAAAGCGGTCCCGACCAGGCGCCCGAGCAGGAGCTGCGCGCCTGGACGGACAAGGCGACCGGGAAGACGCGCATGGTCCCCGTGGGCATCGACCCCGGCTTCGAGTACAACGCGGGCAAGGCCTGGCAGGAAGCCGATCGCCGATGAGCGTGCGCATCGACGTCCGCATCAGCACGGGGCCGGCGGCAGACGCGCTGGGGCGGCTCGCCGACGCCTTCGAGGACGCCACCCCGATCATGCGCGCGATCGGCGTCGGCCTGCGCGAGAACGTGCACACGCGCTTCGAGCAGGAGAAGGGGCCGGACGGCCAGGCCTGGTCGCCGGTGCGGCGCGACTACGCGGCGGAGAAGCGCGGACCGGGCATCCTGCGGGAGGCGGGCATCCGCGGCGGCCTGATGGGCTCGATTACGTTCGAGGCCGATCGGCGCTCCGTCGAGGTCGGGACGAACAAGGTCTACGCGCGCATCCACCAGCTCGGCGGCACCATCGTCCCGAAGACCGGCGACCGGCTGGTGTTCAACATCGGCGGCCGCACCGTCTTCGCCCGCTCGGTGACCATCCCGGCGCGCCCTTACCTCGGCATCGGCCCCGAGGACGAGGAGACGATCATGGACGTGATCGACGGCGCTCTCGACAGAGCGGCGGGGCGGACGTAGCATCCAGCCCTACGCCCGAGGTTCGATCGCGCCCATAAGAGGCGTAAGAGGCGGGTAAGAGGCGGCTCGGCCGGCATCGCCGCCACCGCGGTCCGTGGAGCCAAGCTCGGCCGCCTGTGGGGCTCGCACGTAAGGCGACTTCAACGGCCCATATCTCCGCACGCGCACCCCTGAACCGTCCCGGTTCGGGCGGCCATAGTCGCGTCATGTTTCGCCGAGCCACCATTCACAGCGCGCTGCCTGCCGGAGACGGGGTTCCCGAGTGGATCCACCTTCTCCCGGCCGGCCAGTTTCGCGGGGTCGACGGCCGCGGGCCCTACCGGCTCGCGGACGCGGCCGCCGTGATCGCGTCGTCGCTGCCGCTGAACGCGCTTCTTCCGATCGATCAGGATCACGCGACGGACCTCGCCGCGCCGAACGGCGGCCCGGCGCCGGCGCGCGGCTGGATCGTCGCGCTCGAGGCGCGCCAGGACGGCATCCACGCGAAGGTCGAATGGAACACGACCGGGCGCGCGCTCCTCGAGGGGCGCGAGTACCGGCACATCTCCCCGGTCTTCACCCACGACAAGGAGGGCCGGGTGCAGCGCATCCTGCGCGCCTCCCTGACTAACAACCCGAACCTCGCCGAGTTGGCGGCGCTGCACGCGGAGCAGGACATGGATCTCAAGAAGGCGATCGCCGCGGCCCTGGGGCTTCCCGAGGACGCGAGCGACGAGGACGTGATCGCGGCCGTGAAGGCCGCGGCGGCGGCCAAGGCGGACGCGCCCGCGACCATGGCGAAGATCGCCAAGGCCGCCGGGCTCCCCGAGGACGTCTCGGCCGACGCGCTGGCGACGGCGCTCGCGGCGCAGAAGGCCGCCAAGGAAGCGGCGACGGACAAGCCGGGCGACACCGTCGCCCTGCAGAGCCAGGTGAACGAGCTCAAGGCTGAGCTGCTCTCGATCAAGGGCAACAAGGCCCGCGAGGACGCCGAGCGCACGGTGGAAGAGGCCATCAAGGCCGGCAAGCCGATCCTCGCCCACCGCGCGGACTGGGTCGAGCTGTTCATGAAGGCGCCGGAGACGGCCGCGAAGTCGCTCGCCGGGCTCCCGGCGATCGGCGACGGCGGTCGCGTCAAGGACCCGGGCAAGGGCGGCGGCAGCGCGGGGGCGCTCGACGCCGACCAGCTGGCGCTGTGCGCCCAGCTCGGCATCACCCCCGAGGAGTTCACGGCGCAGGAGAAGAAGGTCCTCGCCAAGCAGGAGGGCCGCTGACATGGCCGCGTTGACCCAGGGCCGCAACACGCCGCGCAAGGATGGCGGTCTCTTCTCCGACCCGGTCGCGGCGGACACGCTCATCTACGAGGGCGCGCTCGTCTGCCTCGACGCTTCGGGCAACGCCGTTCCCGGCGCGACCGCGACCACGCTCACCGGCCGCGGCGTCGCGATCCGGCGCGCCGACAACACCGGGGGCGCCGCCGGCGCGATCCGGGTGGACGTCGACGCGACCTGCGCCCGCTTCGCCAACTCGGGCGGCGCGGACGAGATCACCCGCGCCGAGATCGGCGACGTCGCCTACGTCGTCGACGACCAGACGGTCGCGAAGACGAACGGGACGAGCACCCGCTCGGCCGCCGGCACCATCATCGACGTGGACGCCCAGGGCGTCTGGATCCGCTTCTGACGTCTTCGCCGGGCTGATCCGGACGACGTCGACCCGTGAACGAGGAGAGCTTCCGTGCTCGTCAACGCCGCAAACCTGAGGAACCTCTACGTCGGTTTCTCGAAGAAGTTCGAGGACGGGCTCGGCCAGGCTCCGTCCGAATGGAAACAGGTCGCCACCGAGGTTCCCTCGACGACGGCCTCCAACGAGTACGGCTGGCTCGGCAGCTTCCCCGGGATGCGCGAGTGGCTCGGAGACCGCGTCGTTCATGGCGTCGGCGTCCATGGCTACACGCTCGTCAACCAGGACTGGGAGATGACCGTCGGCGTTCAGCGGAACCACATCCGCGACGACAACCTCGGCATCTACGACCCGATGTTCCGGGAGATGGGGAGCGCGGCGGGCCGGAGCTACGACACGCTGGTCTACCAGGCGCTGAAGGAGGGCTTCAGCCGGAAGTGCTACGACGGCCAGAGCTTCTTCGACACCGATCACCCGGTGCTCGACGAGAACGGCGTCGAGACGTCCGTCTCGAATTCGGGCGGCGGCTCGGGCACGCCGTGGTTCCTGATCGACGACACCCGCGCGCTCAAGCCGCTCATCCTCCAGATCCGCGAGCGGCTGGAGATGGTGGCGAAGGATCGGGTCGACGACGACAACGTCTTCAACAAGAAGCAGTTCGTCTACGGGATCGATGGCCGGCACACCGTCGGCTACGGCTTCTGGCAGATGGCCTACGGGTCGAAGCAGACCCTCAATACCGCCAATTTCGCGGCGGCGTTCGCGGCGCTCGAGGGGCTGAAGGGCGACTATGGCCGCCCGCTCGGCCTCAAGCCGACGCTCCTGGTGGTGCCGCCGTCGCTGCGCGCCGCGGCGCAGCTGATCGTCAACACCCAGAACGACGCCGCCGGCGCCTCGAACCCCTGGTACCAGACCGCGAAGCTCCTCGTCTCGCCCTGGCTCGCCTGAGCCTGGGGGGCGATCTCGCCAGAAAACGCCCGCCGGCCTCGCGCCGGCGGGTCTCCCGAAAGCGCCCGCCGAGGCCCTTCCGAGAGACCCGTATGGGACCCGAGAGGACATCATGGACGACCTCACGATCATCGACGGCATCGGCCCCGCGACGAGCAAGGCGCTCGAGCAGGCGGGCATCGCGACGATGGCCGCTCTGGCCGCCGTCGACCCCGCCGCGCCGCCCGTCGAGATCCCGCGCGCCGACTGGGCTGCGTGGATCGCCGAGGCGCGCAAGCGTGTCGCGGAGGCGGATGCATCGAATACCCCGGAGGGGCGGTCTGGTACGGCTCGCGAGGCCCCCAGCACCGGCAGCGGGACCGCGGCGGAGACGCCGACGGTAGGGCCTCAGGCCGCCGCCCCGAAGCTTCCCGAGGAGCCCGCCGATCAAGCGATGGGCGTCCTCGTCGTGCGCGGTCCCCAGGCGGGCCGCCGCCGCGCCGGCCGGCGCTTCGGCCCGGAGCCCGTGCGCATCCCCGTCGCGGATCTCACCGCGGACCAGGTCGCGGCGATCGAGGGCGACGCCGCCCTCGTCGTGGCCCGCGAGGAGGCCTGATCCGTGTACGCCACACTCGACGACCTGCGGGCGCGCTACGGCGACGACGAGCTGAGGCAGATCTCGGATCTGGACGGCGCGGCGGACGCGATCGACGCCGGCCGCGTCGAGCAGGCGATCGCGGTCGCGACGGACCAGGTCGGCAGCTACCTGCGCAAGCGCTACGCCCTCCCGCTCACGACCGTGCCCGTCTCGATCGTCGAGGCGACGTGCATCATCGCGCGCCACTGGCTCGCCACCTCCGGCCGCTCCATGCCCACCGAGCAGATGAACCGCGAGCGGGACGCCCAGCTGCGCTGGCTGCGCGACCTGGCGTCCGGCCTCGTCACGCTCGAGGGCGCGGCCGAGGTCAAGGCCTCGCCCGGCGCGAGCGCCCGCGTCTCCGATCGCGAGCGCCGCTTCGAGCCCGGCTCGGGGAGGCTCTGGTGAGCGTCGTCGATCCGATCACGGCCGTCCTCGACGCCGTCAAGGCCCGCGTGATCGAGGCGCTCGGCTCGCCCTGGCAGGCGACCGAAACCATGCTGCCGGTGTCCGCGAGGGCGTTCGAGGAGATGGTCCGCCGCCCGCCGCACGCCCTCGTCGGCTGGACCGACTGGCGCGGCGGGGGCGCTACGCGCGAGTACTCGGCGCCGATCAAGCTCCAGGTCGTCCTGGTCGACAAGGAAATGGACGTCGCCAAGGCGGCGCGCTCGCTCAACGCCTCGCTCTGCCGCGCGGCCGTGGCGCTGCGCCGCCACGAGGTCCGCGCCGTCCTCGCCAGCGGCGTCGACCCGACGCCGATCGGCACGCTTCAGCTCGACGGGCTCGCGCCCGCCTTCGCCGAGAACCTCCGGGCCGAGGGCTACGTCATGGCCGCCCTCGACCTCTCCATGCGCCTCACCCTCGACGACTGGCTCGGCGAGGGTGCGGCGCTCCCCGACTTCGAGAACCTCGCCGTCGCCTACGATCTCCCCGGCACGCCGGACGCGGGCGCCGACGTCATCACCGTGCAGGAGGGCAGCTGATGTCCGACACCGCGTTCGTCGTCCCCGCCAAGGGCCGCAGGGTCCCGCTCGAGGACGGCACGGGGCACTTCCCGGCCGAGGGCCGCGAGACGCCCGTCACCCGCTACGTCCGCCGCCGGCTCGCCGACGGGGACCTCGTCAAGTCCAAGCCGCCGGCGGCCGCGAAGGCCGAGGGCGAGGGCGGCCGCAAGGCCAAGAGCTGAACGGCAGGAGCTGATCCATGAACATCGTCGCCTTCGACGAGATCCCCTACGACTGGCGCGACCCCGGCACGCTCGTCGAGATCCGGCCGACCTATGTCGACATGGGCCTGCTCGAGTTCCCGGCGCGCGGGCTCATCATCGCCCAGAAGCTCGCCGCCGGCTCCGCGACGCCGCTCCAGCCCTATCGCATCACCCGCGAGACGGACGGCTCGGGGCTGTGCGGCGCGGGCTCGATCGGCGACGCCATGGTGCGCGCCGCCCGCGGCGCGAACCGCACGTCGGACCTGTGGCTGATCGCCGTCGAGGATCTCGCCGGCGGCGCCGCCGCGACCGGCAAGCTCGCGATCGCAGGCACCGGCACGGGCGAGCTCAACGTCTACATCGGCGGCCGGCGCGCCCGGATCGTGGCGACGGCCGCCATGGACGCGGCGGCGATCGCCGCCGCCCTCGTCGCCGCGATCAACGCGGATCAGCGCATGCCCGTGTCGGCCGCGCAGGGCATCGACCCGGCTGACAACGAGGTGCTGCTTACCGCCAAGCACAAGGGCGAGACTGGCAACGCGATCGACGTTCGCCTGCGGCGCTTCGCGACGGACCGCGTGCCGACGGGCCTCACCGTGACCATCACGGCCATGGCGAGCGGCGCCGGCAATCCGGACATCGCCGACGTGATCGACGCGATCACCGGCGAGTGGTTCACCGAGATCGCCACGCCCTGGACGGACAGCGCGAACCTGGCCGCGCTCGCCGAGGAGCTGCGCACGCGCTACCTCGCGACCTCGACGCTGGACGGCCACGCCTATGCCGGCGCCCGCGGCACGCTCGGCGAGCTGTCCACGCTCGGCGACGTGACCAACTCGCCGCACCTCACCGTGATCGGCGCGAAGGCCTCGCCGACGCCGCCCTGGGAGTGGGCGGCCGCGCTGATGGGCGTCGCGCTGTTCCACCTCACGAACGACCCCGCGCGGCAGCTGCGCACGCTGCTCCTGCCCGAGGTGCTCGCGCCGGCGCCGGAGGACCGCTTCACGGACCTCGAGCGCGACCTGCTCCTCCGCGACGGGATCTCGACCTTCACCGCGATGGCCGACGGCGGGGTCGTGCTCGGGCGCGTGATCTCGACCTACAAGGTGTCGGCGCTGAACGTGCCGGACGACGCCTGGCTCGACGTCATGGTCCCGCACGTGCTCACGCGCATCCGCTGGGACTGGGCGGGCTACGTGTCGCTGCTCTATCCCCGCAGCAAGCTCGCACCGGACAACTCGGCGGCCGCCTCGTCTCCGCCGGTCGTCAGCCCCGACGGCAAGAACAAAAAGCGCAAGCCGGCGGTCGTGACGCCGAACCGGATGAAAGCGAGCTGGGCAGGGCGCTGCAAGCTGTACGAGGAGAACGCTTGGCTCGTGAACATCGAGGACACGATCGCGCGCTCCCAGTTCGCGATCGACGCGAGCGACAAGAACCGCATGAACGCGCGCCAGGAGGTGGACATCATCGGGAACCTGATGGTGCTCGCCGCCGCGCTGGAATTCAGGGTCTGAGGCCGGGCTCTTCCGGACCTCTGAGAGGAGGATGAGGCATGTCTCAGACGCTGGGCGTCATGAAGATCGTGTGGCAGGGCGTCGAGTACGACGTCGAGAGCGGCTCGACCTATCAGCGGCCGGGCTTCGACCAGAAGCCCGTCACCACGAACTCCCGCAAGGGGCACTACGCGCAGGAGCCCGTCCAGGGCCAGTGCGCGGCGACGGTGCCGCTGATGCGCGGGCAGCGGTTCAGCGAGCTGACGGCGGACGGCCCGGGCGAGCTGCAGGTGCACTGCGACACCGGGCAGATCTTCGTCCACCCGGACGCCTACCGCATGGGGCCTCCGCCCCAGGCGACCGGCGGCGACGGCGGCAAGATCCCGATGCAGTGGGGCTTCGGCGAGGGCGAGGAGCTGGAGGCGTAACGCCCCGGCCGGATGAGGTGAGACCATGGCGAAAGAGATCCTGATCGGCGGCGAGGACGAGCGCGCGGACGTCGAGGAGGGCGCGCTCGAGGAGGGCAAGCTCGAGGGCGCGGGGCAGAGCGACCTGCCGGCCGAGGCGCGCGTCGAGTACTCGGCGACCGGGCTGCCGACGAAGATCGCGCTGCCGCTGCTCGTGCCCGAGCAGGCCGTGCTGAAGTTCAAGAACGACGCCGGCGAGGTGGTGCGCGAGGAGGCATACCCCGAGCTGGTGTTCTCCCGGCTGAACGGCGCGGACATGGAGGCGATCATGAACGCCTCCAAGGCGTCGTCGTTCGCCGTCATGTGCCAGCGCGCCTGCAAGATGCCGAAGCTGAACGCGACGAAGTTCAACGTGCTCTGGAAGCAGCTCGACGGCTCGGACCAGCTGCGCGCGATCCAGTGCGTCGACCATTTTTTGTCGAGTGGCCGGAAGACTGGGCGGTCCTGATCGCCCAGATCGCCGAGGTGGCGGGCGGCGCGTACGGCGACCTCTACCGCCTCACCCTGCCGGAGATCCGGCTGCGCTGGGGCGCCCACGCGAAGCTCGACGAGCAACGCAAGGCCAGCGCCAAGCCGCCCCGCTGAGGAGGAGCCGACATGCGCGAGTTCGCCGTCTCCGTCCTCGTCAACCTCCGCGACCGGCTCTCGGGCGGGCTGAACGGCATCCGCCAGCGGCTCGAGCAGCTGCGCAACCTCGGCCGCCGGCTGGGGCTCGACCGCTTGGGGAGCGCCTTCGGCGGCGTGATCAAGCAGGTCGGGCTTCTCGGCGCCGCCTTCACGACGCTCGCGACCGTCGCCGGCGGTGGCCTCATCCTGCTCGGCAACCAGCTCGCGGAGCGTGGCGGACAGATCGAGGCGATGGCGCGCACGGCTGCCGTCACAACGGATGCGCTGCAGGAGATGATGTATGTCGGCGCGACGCGCGGTGTGGAGGGCGACGCCCTCGTCGACGCGCTCAAGGAGATGCAGCTTCGCGCAGATGAGCTGATCATCACGGGTGAAGGATCCGCCAAGGAGGCCTACCAGCGGCTCGGCCTCACGGCGGACGCGATCGCTGCCGGGCTGGAGGAGCCTGACCGATTGCTCGAGGAGATCCTCGGCCGTCTCGAGGACTTCGATCCTGGCGCACAGATACGCATTCTCGACGAGGTGTTCGGCGGATCGGGAGAGCAGCTGCAGCGGCTCATCGGTTTGGGTGTCGAGGGCATCCGCGAGCTGCGTCTGGAGGCGCGCGAGATCGGCGCGATCATTACGCCGGAGCAGCTCGCCATCATGTACGAGTACGGCACTGCTGTTAAGGGCCTCACGGACCGCTACAGCGGCCTGCAGAACATGCTCGCCGAGAAGCTGCTCCCGGTGCTCACGCCGCTCGCGGACCAGCTATCCGCCTGGCTCGACGCACACCGGCCGCAGATCATCGCAGCGACGGAGGGCGCCGTCTCAGCGCTCGCCGAGGCGATACCGGTCGCGGTCGATGGCTTCCAGCGCATGATCGACATCGTCGGCCCTGTCGCCACAGGAGCCGGGATGGTGATCGAGAAGCTCGGCGGGATCGAGACCGTCGCGGTGGCTCTCGGCACGCTGTTCTCGGCGAAGCTCGTTGCTGCGCTGGCCGCGTTCGGCGTCGCCCTTCTGACGACCCCGATCGGGTGGTTCATCCTGGTGGTCGGCGGGGCCGTCGCCCTGATCCGGAAGGAATGGGACACGTTCGCACCGTACTTCGAGCAGGTGCTCGGCGGCGTGCGCGCGCTGTTCGAGGGCGACGTCTCGGCCATCCTCACCATCATCGACGGGCTCGTCGCCATCGTCGGGCAGGTCGTGATCGAGTTCGGGAAGTGGATTGCAGAGGTGACCGGGCTGGACAAGGCGATTGAGGGAGCGATCGAGTGGATCAGGGGGCTCGGCGAGAGCCTCGCGAGGATGGTCGACGATGCAGCCTCTGCGGTCCAGAACGGCTTC
>Ga0008833_1000662_pt1 | contig 27162 bp, 23 predicted proteins | sample HotLakConsoUCCLE_FD_62216 | JGI IMG/M metagenome (GOLD analysis project Ga0008833, IMG submission 62216) | Hypersaline microbial mat communities from Hot Lake, Washington, USA - Hot Lake Consortium UCC-LE | ecosystem: Environmental > Aquatic > Non-marine Saline and Alkaline > Hypersaline >... | reverse complement strand
CGAAGGGCGCGTCGGAGATGTCTGCCGCCTCGAAGTCGCGTGTGGTGCGCGCCTGCGGCGGGTCGCCGGCGGTGTCGATGACGCGAAGGGTCTCGAGCGGCGTGGCGTGGGGGGCCAGCGCGTCCCAGAGACCCGCCTCTTCGAAGAGCGCGCGGGCGGGCTGGAGGAAGGCGGTCGAACGGAGGTCCGCGCCCGGAGCTGTGGCGGCGGCGTCGGGCTCTGTCGGGTCGGCGATGGTGACGCTGAAGCCACGCGTCGCGAGCGCGGCGGCCGCGGCGAGCCCCGCAATACCGGCGCCGGAGATGAAGATGTCGGTCTGGTCCATGCCCGGCAACCTATCGCGGATCAGTCGTCGACCAACTGCGACAGAAAGGCCGAGAGGTCGTCGGTGTGGTGGTGGATATGCGGCGCCGGCATGGCTTCGGGGGCGACATGGACGGTGCGCATGCCAAGCTCGTGAGGCACGGCGAGATTGCGCGCGTCGTCCTCGAACATCGCGCCAAGGGCGGGGTCGAGGGCGGCCATGTCGAAGACGGCGGCGAAGGCGGCTGCCTCGGGCTTGGGGCGGAAACCGGCGTGCTCGACGCCGTAGATCGCGTCGAAGAGCCCGTCGAGCCCGCGCGCCTCCAGCACGCGGGAGGCGTATTCCGCCGAACCGTTGGTGAAGACGATGCGTCGGCCGGGCAGCGCGCGGATGCGGCGGCGCAGGGCCGGGTCTTTCTCGAGATGGTCGAGCGATATGTCGTGGACATGGGTGAGATAGGGCGCGGGGTCGACGCCGTGCTCTGACATCAGCCCTGCGAGCGTGGTGCCATAGAGCTGCCAGTAATGGACGCGCAGCCGGTCGGCCTCGTCGCGGGCAACGCCGAGCACCTCCATCACCCAGTCGGTCATCCGCAGCTCGATCTGGTCGAAGAGCCGGGCGGAGGGCGGGTAGAGCGTGTTGTCGAGGTCGAACACCCAGTGTTCGACATGGGAGAAGGCGTCGCGCATGGGGACGGGCTTATGGGGAAGGGCCGCGCGGCGCAATGGCCTGCTTGGCGGACCCGGACTGGGAAGATATGGTGCTGGAGGGAAGAAAGGGGTGACGATGGACGACGCGAGAAACGGTCAGCGGGACGCATATCAACTCATTCTGCACGCGATCGACATCGGGACCTACAAGCCCGGGGACAGGCTGGTGGAATCGGAACTCGCCGACCGGTTCGGGGTGTCCCGTACGCCGATCCGGGAGGCGCTCCAGCGGCTCGAGACGCAATCGCTTCTGGCCCGCGACGGACGCAGCCTCATCGTCGCCTCTCTCGACCACAACCAGATGGCTGAGCTCTACGTCGTGCGCTCCGAACTCGAGGGACTCGCCGCACGGCTCGCGGCGCAGCACGCGACCGAGGAAGAGGTGCGGGTGCTCAGGCGCATGATCGAGGACGACAGGGGGCTGCTGGAAGACCCTGCGGCGCTCAGTCGGGCGAACCGGAAATTTCATCGGCAGGTGCACCTGGCCTCCCACAACCGCTATCTCGTTCAGCAACTCGACCTCGTCTACCGGTCGATGGCCCTGATGGCGACGACCTCGCTCTCGGCCGTCGGCCGGGGCGAGCGGGCGCTGGCCGAGCACACCGCGATCGTCGATGCGATCGAGGGGCGTGACGGAGAAGCGGCCTACCAGGCGTTGAAAGCGCATATCTCGAAAGCGTTCGAGACCCGGCTCGAGCGGGACGCCGAGCGCGGGGCCTAGCGCGGCCCGGACGGGTCAGTTTCCGCTCCATGGTCGGTCTTGTCCCAGAAGAACGGATGCGAGGCGATCTCGAAGAGCCCCTTCCAGGAGGCGATGGCCGCGAGCGGGAAGTAGAAATGCAGGGTCGGCACCCAGGCGATGAGCCAGCGGTGCCGCGCGCCCCGGCAGGCCCAGGCGCCGACGGCGATGTTGACGACTTCCGAGACGAGAAAGAGCGTGGCGAGCGCGAGGACGAGCGCGGGCGGCATCGCCCCTGTGAGAGGGTGCGGCAGGCCGAGAAGCACGAGCCAGAACGACCAGAGGAGCGGCGCGAGGATGAACTGGGACAGCGAGCCCAGAAACACCGCCTGGAACCCGAAGAAGCGCCAGGGACCGAGGTCGGCCAGAAGCGTCCGGGGACTTCGCATGTGGACGGCCCAGGTCATGGCGTAGCCCTTGATCCAGCGTGAGCGCTGCCTGATCCACGGCCAGAGCCGGCAGTTGGCCTCTTCCTCGGTGACGGTGGGGATGAGTTCGGTGCGCCAGCCGTGGCGGGCGAGGCGGACGCCGAGGTCGGCGTCCTCGGTGACGTTGTGGGCGTCCCACCCTCCGAGCCGGTCGAGCACCTCGCGGCGGAAGAAGAGCGTGGTGCCGCCGAGGGGCACGGCGAGGCGCATGTGGTCGAGCCCGGGCAGGATGACACCGAACCACGTCGCGTAGTCGATGGTGAAGCAGCGCGCGAGCCAGTTCTGGCGCGGGTTGTAGAAGTCGAGCCGACCTTGCAGGCAGGCGACGTCGGGGGCCGCGGCGGCGAAATGCGCGGCGACCTTCAGGAGCTGGTCGGGGGCCGGGGCATCCTCGGCATCGTAGACGCCGACGATCTCGCCACGTGTGAAGTCGAGGGCGTAATTGAGCGCGCGGGGCTTTGTCTGGAGGCTGCCGGGCGGAACGACGAGGACACGCATCGTCGTCGGCGGGCCGGCGCGTGCGAGGGTGGCACGGGTGATCGCGTCATGCTTTTCGACGATGAGGCAGATCTCGAGGCGGTCGGCGGGATAGTCGAGCCGGGAGAGGCGGGCGACGAGGGCTCCGGCGATGTCGCGCTCGCGGAAGAGCGGGACAAGGAGCGAGATCGTCGGAAGCGTCTCGGGCAGGGGCGGCGGGCGGCGGGGCTCGGCGCGGCCGGCGGCGAAGGCGGCGGCGACACGCAGGAATGTCGAGACGAGAAGCCAGCCCGAGGCCCAGAGGACTAGGGCGGCGAAGGTCGCGGCCGGGGCGAGGAGGGCGGCGGCGACAAGGGCGAGGCCGGCGGCGGCAAGGCCCATGGCAAGGCCGCGTCCGCCGATGCTGCGGCAACTGAGGTGCCCCGGGGTGCGGTCTTCGGCGCGGGCCGAAAGCTGGCCGCGTCGGACGGCGAGCACCGCCGTCTCCACCGCCTCGGGCGTCGTGCGTGCAAGGGCAACGGGCCCGAAGAGCGCCTCGAGCCCTGGCCGGGCCGCCTCGGCGACACCGGGGCTGGTGGCCGCGATGATCGTGACGGCCCCCGCACGGCGCCACGGCAGAAGCCCCTCGCGCACCGCCCGGTCCGGCCCCAGCCGGTCGAGAAGGCCGACGTCGGGGGGAAATGTATCGAGAATGGCGGCCCCGTAGGCGCTGTCGGCCAACCGGGCCGGCCGTCGGGGGGAGTTGGCGGCCGGGAGCGCTGCCACCGGCTCAGGGTTCCATGCCCTCTCCCTGCCCGCTGCCATGCCCGCCGCTCCCGCTGTCATCCGGCGGGCGTAGCGGTCTCGTGGTTAATTCAGGGTTAAGCCGCGCTCTGTCTCGCGCGTCAGCGAGGCTCCGCTGAAGCGCCGATGGCGTCGACGAAACGCTCGAAGAGATAGTAGCTGTCCTGGGGCCCGGGGCTCGCCTCGGGGTGATACTGGACCGAAAAGACCGGCCGGTCGGTCATGCGGATGCCGCAGTTCGACCCGTCGAAGAGAGAAACATGGGTTTCGAGCACATTTCCCGGCAGGGTCTGGCTGTCGACGGTGAAGCCGTGGTTCATCGAAGTGATCTCTACCTTGCCGGTCTCGAGGTCCTTCACCGGGTGGTTGGCGCCGTGGTGGCCGTGGTTCATCTTGATCGTCTTCGCGCCGAGAGCGAGGGCGAGCATCTGGTGGCCGAGGCAGATGCCGAAGACGGGCATGTCGCGCTTTTCCATCACCTCGCGGATCATCGGGACGGCGTATGCGCCGGTCGCCGCCGGGTCACCGGGGCCGTTGGAGAGAAAGAGCCCTGCGGGGCCTTGCGCGAGCACGTCCTCGGCGGTGGCGGTGGCCGGCAGCACGGTCACGTCGCAGCCCGCGGAGGCGAGGCAGCGCAGGATGTTGCGCTTGGCCCCGTAGTCGATGGCGACGACTTTCGGACCCGCACCCTCGCGCCGGCCGAAGCCCTGGGGCCAGGCCCAGCGGGTCTCGTCCCAACGGTAGGACTGGGCACAGGTGACTTCGCGGGCGAGGTCGAGACCGACGAGGCCGGGAAAACGGCGGGCCGCAGCGACGAGGGCCTCGATGTCGAACTTGCCTTCGGGGTCGTGCGCGAGGGCCACATGCGGCGCACCTTGCTGGCGGATGGCGCGGGTGAGCCGCCTCGTGTCGAGACCGCCGATGCCGATGCGCCCCTGCCGCGCGAGCCAGGCTTGGAGATGGTCGGCCGCACGCCAGTTCGACGGGTCGGTCGGATCCCACCGCACGACCATGCCAGCAGCATGGGCGTCGCTGGCCTCGTCGTCCTGCGCGTTGACGCCGACATTGCCGATATGGGGGAAGGTGAAGGTGACGACCTGCCCCGCGTAGGAGGGGTCGGTCATGATTTCCTGGTAGCCGGTCATCGCCGTGTTGAAGCAGAGTTCTGCGGTGACTTCGCCGGTCGCGCCGAAGCCCCGGCCGAAAAACAGCGTGCCGTCGGCGAGGGCGAGGCAGGCGGTGGGGCGTCTCTGGTCTGGCATCTGTGGCTCCCGGCCGCTCGGCGCGACACTTGTTGCGGGGTCTGTCACGGTCAAGCGCCTGATTTCGTTAAAAAGATTTTTTACATCAGGCGCTTGAGAGCGGCTTGCTTGCCGCGGTGCGGTCATTCGCCTATATCGCGGGGTTCTTGCGGTCAAGGGGATGACGGCGATGGATTTGCGGACACGGATCAACACGAGCCTCAAGGAGGCGATCAAGGCCAGGGACACCCTCAGGATTTCGACTCTGAGGCTGATCAACGCCGCGATCAAGGATCGCGAGATCGCCCGGCGCGGCGGGGAAGATGCAGGGAGCGGCGTCGGCGACGACGACGTGCTTCAGATTCTGGGGAAGATGGTCAAGCAGCGGCAGGAGAGCGTGCGCGCCTACGAAGAGGGCGGAAGGCTTGAACTCGCCGAGGCAGAGCGGGCTGAAATCGCGGTGCTGGAGGCGTTCCTGCCGCGGCAGCTTGACGATGAGGAGACCTCTGCGGCGATCGACGAGGCGATCGCGTCGACGGGGGCGGAAGGGCTGCGCGACATGGGGCGTGTGATGGCCGAGTTGAAGTCGAAATACACCGGCCGGCTCGACTTCGGCCAGGTCGGCCCCGAGGTGAAGGCGCGTCTGACGGCCTGAAGAGGGAGGGTGCGGCGACCGGCCCACCCGGACCGGCCGCCTGTCGGCAGAGGATACACACCACGTCACTCGATACCTGCCTTGATTCGCACCCAGGTAGCGCGAATGAGGTGAAACTGCGTGATCCGCGGTGGCGCGGCAACTACATCTGCCCCTTGTGGATAAGTCTCGGCGCTACCTGTGGTGTTTGTGCAGCGCTAGCGCAGCAGCCGAGTGAGGTCCGCAAAAAGTCCTTCGCGTTCTTCGGGACTTAGGAAAGATCCCAGTTCGACCTCGCGGCCGTTCCCCCGAAGGGTGAGATATTTTTCGACCGGCCCGTCCTCGCGCAGATGAACCGTCACCCAGTGCGGATTCGCTTCCCATTCGAGGGCCGGGCCCCGGGCGGGCAGGTGGGCGAGGTGGACCCGGTCGGCCGCCACGGTCAGCGCTTCACGGCTCTGGAGGGCGGCGACATTGGCCTTGAGGGCCCACCAGACGCTGCCGAGGGCGGCGAGGAAGAAGGCCATCAGTACCCAGACCACCGGCGAGCCGAGAAGCGCCACAAGCGGCAGCGCTAGAAGCCCCGCCGTGGCGCCGATGAACCAGGTGAAGCCACGCGGGGTCATCGACTGGTGCGGCCAGAGGTCGAGGGTGGTTTCGGAAGGTGTCTCGGTCCAGCGATAGGGCATCAGAGGCGGTCGATCAGCGCTGCCAGGAGTGTCCAGACGAAGATAATCGCGGTGGCGAGGATTGCCAGCCCGATCAGGGCGCCGCCGAGGCTTGCGAGTTCGTTCGCCGCAGCCGTCCAGCCCCGGGGATCGGGCAGCGCAAGTCCCGACAGGAGCGACAGCGCAAGGCCGGTGCCGAGGGTGGAAAGGACAACGGTGCACAGGCGCAGCGGGGGGCGGGTCGCAACCCTGACGATCAAACACCAGGCGCCGAGCGTGGCAAGGAGGAGAGCAAAAAAGGACAGGAGAAAAGGGACCCGCCTTGAGAGGATGCGTCTTCCTCAGAACGCGGGCGGCAATCGTCGGTTCCCGGTGATGAGAAAGGCCCCGCGAACGGGGCCCTTCCATCAGGTATCGACTTGTCAGTGCGACGGCTGCCTGTCCCAGTCCTCCCGCTTCGGAAGCGTCTCGAACGTGTGCTCCGGCGGCGGGCAGGGCAGGGTCCATTCCAGCGTGTCGGCGTGCTCGTTCCAGTAGTTCGCCTCGGTCACGCGGCGGCCGTACATCAGGGTGTAGAACACGATGCCGATGAAGAGGATGAACGAAGCGAAGGCGATGAAGGCGCCGATCGACGAGATCCAGTTCCAGTAGGCGTAGGCGTCGGGGTAGTCGATGTAACGACGCGGCATGCCCTGGCGACCGAGGAAGTGCTGGGGAAAGAAGGTGATGTTCGAGCCGACGAACATCATCCAGAAATGCACCTTGCCCCAGAATTCCGGGTACTGGCGCCCCGACATCTTGCCGATCCAGAAGTAAATCGCGGCGAAGATGCCGAAGACCGCGCCGAGGCTCATCACGTAGTGGAAGTGGGCCACGACATAATAGGTGTCGTGGTAGGCACGGTCGACGCCGGCCTGGCTCAGGACGATGCCGGTGACGCCGCCCACCGTGAAGAGGAAGAGGAAGCCGAAGGCCCAGAGCATCGGGGTCTTCAGTTCGATCGAGCCGCCCCACATCGTCGCGATCCAGGAGAAGATCTTGATGCCGGTGGGCACGGCGATGACCATGGTCGCCAGCATGAAATAGGTCTGCTGGCGAAGCGACATGCCGACAGTGTACATGTGGTGGGCCCAGACCACGAAGCCGAGCGCGCCGATGGCGATCATCGCCCAGACCATCGGCAGGTAGCCGAAGATGGGCTTTCTCGAGAAAGTCGACACGATGTGGGAGATCACACCGAAGGCGGGCATGATCACGATATACACCTCCGGGTGACCGAAGAACCAGAGGATGTGCTGGTAGAGCACCGGGTCACCGCCGCCGGCGGGATCGAAGAACGTTGTGCCGAAGTTGCGGTCGGTCAGCAGCATGGTGATCGCCCCCGCGAGCACCGGAAGCGCCAGCAGGATCATCCAGGCCGTCACGAAGATCGACCAGGCGAAGAGCGGCACCTTGAAGAGGGTCATGCCCGGGGCGCGCATGTTGAGGAACGTCGTGATCATGTTGATCGCGCCGAGGATCGAGCTTGCCCCCGAAAGGTGGACCGCGAAGATCGCGAGGTCCATCGAATAGCCGCCCTCGTTTGTCGACAGGGGCGGGTAGAGCACCCAGCCCACGCCGGACCCGAGCTGGCCGTTGCCGCCGGGCGACAGGAGCGAGGCGACCGCAAGCGCGGTGCCGGCGACGTAGAGCCAGTAGCTGAGGTTGTTCAGGCGCGGAAACGCCATGTCCGGCGCACCGATGTGCAACGGCATGAAATAGTTGCCGAAACCGCCGAAAAGCGCCGGAATCACGACAAAGAACATCATCAGGATGCCATGGCCGGTGACCAGCACGTTCCAGAGGTGGCCGTTGGGGTCGCAGTCGCCCGAGGCGATCATCCGCGCGCCATCGGCGCACATGTACTGCACGCCGGGCTCCATCAGCTCCATGCGCATGTAGATCGTGAAGGCCACCGCGATGAAACCGACGATGCCGGATGTGAAGAGATACAGGATCCCGATGTCCTTGTGGTTCGTCGACATGAACCAGCGGGTGAAGAAGCCCCGCTTGTCCTCGTGGTCGTGGCCGTGGACGGCTGCGTCAGCCATGCCTTACCTCCTGATTCCCTTGCGCGGACTCTGGCCGCAACGTTTGAACAGGTTCTAAAGCGCCACCGGGCGGGCGGCAATGGCCCGAGCCGCCGCGGGGCGGGGTAAAATGACGCGGCGGCGGGTTGCCGGTGCGGCGTGCGGTTGCATGTGGCGGCGGGTGCCGTTGCAGCGTGCGGATGGGCTCAGTCCACGCGCACGACCCGGGTGGTGCAGGTGGATGTCCCGCGGATGATGAAGCCCATGCCGTCGGCGTCGAGGCTGCCTGAATAGGTGTGGCTTGCGGCGGGGAAGAACGTCTGACCGTCGATCGAGCGGCCGCTGAGGCGGAGTTCGATGCGCCCGTTCTGGCCGAGGGAATCGCTGATCGGGCCCTGGAACCTGTTACCGCCGGCGCTCGCGAGACGCATGGTTCCGGTGGTGTTGATGAACATCGCGCAGGAGGCGCGGAAGGACCAGGTGCCCGCGAGGCTCCGCCCCGGCGCTTCGGCAGGCGGCGCGGGCGCGGGACGGGCGGCTGTGGGGCAGACGCGGCCCGTCGCGGCGGCGACGGCCGCGAGTCCGGCTTCCGTGCCGAGACTTTCGGTGCCGAGGCCGGAACCGGTTTCCGACAGGAAGGCCCCGAAGGCGGCGCGGGTGCGGGGGCCGGCGATGCCGTCGGGCGTGCCGGCATTGCAGCCCCGGGCGTTCAGGGCGGCCTGTGTCTCGCGGATTAGAGCGGCGGAGGCCCGCGCCTCGGCGGCGGGCGCTTCGGGCGCGGGTGGCGCGGCGGGTGCGCCGAGGTCGCGGCGCAGGGTCTCGGCGAGCTGGTAGGCGAGTTCGTCCTTCCGGTCGGCATATCGGGCGAGAAAGGCGTCGAGCGCGGCGGCCGTGCCCACGCTGCGGGCCAGCTCGAAGTCGCCCCGCATCCGGTCGGCGGCGGGGGGCGGCGGCGCGGTCTCGGGCACCTCCTCCGTCTCGAAGCCGCGCGCTCCGGCGGGGATGAAGAAGAAGTCGCCAAGAAGCTCGTCGTAATAGGCCGGTGTCTGGTCGTGCTGCACGGTCTCGGCGAGGCTGCGCACCTCGCGGCGGAGTTCGGCGACCATCGCGCGCAGTTCGAGCCCCGGTTCGGAGAGCCGGGGCAGCAGCGCCCGGGTGAATACTGAGTTCTTCTCTGTCTCTCCGTCGTTCAGCCGGTCGAGGGCGAGCTGGCCCGCGCCGGCGGAGAAGATCACGAAGGTTCCCTCCGGTGCGGCGATGCGCCCGAGTCCGCGGGTGCGGCCGATGCTGCGCCCGGTCGAGACCTCGAACGGGTTGTCGCGGCAGGCGTCGACGATGACGATGGCCATGCGCGCGCCGGTGGCCCGGACTCGGTCGAGCAGGCTCGACAGGGCGATGGATTCCGAGCGCACGAAGTCGCTGTCGCCGGATGTGGGCGCGACGATATCCGTCGGCAGAAGGTAGTTCTCGCCGGCGATCTCGACGCCGTGGCCGGCGTAGAACACGACCGCCGTGTCGCCCGGCTGGAGCGCCGAGGTGAAGTCGGAGATCGTGCGGTTCATCTCGCGCCGGGCGACGTCGGTTGCCTTGAAGATGCGGTAGCCCTGCGCCTCGAGCGCGCCGGAGACGGCGTCCGCGTCGGCCACGGCCTTCGCGAGCACGGGCACGCTGTCATAGGCGTTGTTGCCGATCACGAGGGCGAGACGTTCCTGCGCGGCCGCCGGGAATGCGAGAAGACAGAACGTGAGGGTGACAAGTCGGCGCAGCGCGAAAGCCCGTTGGGAACCTTGCGTCGCATGCCACGCAAACATGTTTGCCGGGCGGGCATCGTATCGGATACGCGTCGCTTGCGCGCGGGTCGGACCCCGGTGTGGACGGATGGGAATCGGGCGCCCGCTTCAGATGGTCCGGGGTGAGGTTCCGGTGCCGCGCACCAGAGGTTCGGGACAGATGCGGGCGCTCTTCGCCTCAGGTTCGTTGCGACCGGAGGGGAACGGTGATCGTCGCGACAAGGCCGGAGTCGCGATACGCGACCTCGAGTTCGCCCCCGAGCGTGTCGACCACCATCGACTTCATGAGGCGGCTGCCGAAGCCCGAGCGCGAGGGTTCCCGGACGGGCGGACCGTCGGCCTCGGACCAGGTCAGCCGGACGCGGGGAACCTCTCCGTCGTCGTCGGCGCGTTCGGGCGCCCATGCGACCGCGACCCACCCTCCCGAGGCGCTCAGCGCGCCGTATTTAGCGGCGTTGGTGGCCAGTTCGTGCAGGACGAGCCCAAGCGCATGGGCGGTATCGGCATCGAGCCCCAGCGACGGGCCCTCGAGCCTCAGCGTCCCCGCGCCGGTCGATGCGAAGGCGTTCATCTGCCGTTCGACAAGCTCGGCGATGTCGGCGGTTGCCGTGGCTTCGCCGGTGAGCGTGTCGTGGCCGAGCGCGATGGCGGTCAGGCGGCCCGAGAAGCTTTTCATGAAGGCATCGAGCGTCTCGGACTGCCGGGCGGTCTGCGAGGCGATGGCCTGAACCGTCGCCAGCGTGTTGCGCACCCGGTGCTTGAGTTCGTTGACGAGAAACTCTCGGTGCTGTGCGTTGGCATGCTGGCGCGTCTGGTCGAGGAAGAAGGCGACACACTGGTCGGAGCCGGCTTCGGGGGCCGAGGCGGCGCATATCACATGGACCTCGTGACCGCTTGAGTGGCGCAGGACGATGTTCGCCGGGCCGAAAGAGCCGATTTCGAGGAAACGGCGCACGCCCTCGTCCCAGTCCTGTCTCGACGCGGGGTCGAGAAGGTCGCGCATCGACACGCATCCGCCGGTTACGGCGACCTCGTCGAGGCCCAGAAGGCGCAGGAACGCCTCGTTCGCGCTGCGCAGCCGCCCTTCCGTGTCGGCGGTGACCATGCCCATGCCGGCGGCGCCGAGCGCGAGGTGGAGCTGCGCGAGGCTCGCCCTGGTCGACCGCTCGGCCTCTCTCCGGGCGGTGACGTCGATGCCCGAGGGGATGAGTTCGATCACGCGGCCATCGGGGTCGCGGCGCGGGACCAGCTGGAAGTCGATGGTCAGCGGCCAGTCTTCGCTGCCGGTCCAGACCCGGATGTCGGCGTCGTAGCGGATCGTCTCGCCGGCGGCGGCGCGGGCGACCGCGTCTTTCAGCCTGGCCTGTTCGGTGGGCGAAGTGTTCCACCAGTAGCAATCCCAGAACCGGCTGCCGATGAGTTCTTCGCGGGAATGGGGGGTGGCGCGCACGGCGCGGGTGTTGGCATCGATCAGGGTTCCGTTCGGTGATAGCCGGCCGATGAAGGATACGACGCTGTCGAGAACCTCGCGCGTCAGCTGTGCGGCGGCGCGGACTTCCCGCTCGGCGGCGCGGGTCTCCGTCACGTCCTGGATCAATATCGAAGCCGCAACCACCGTGCCCGAATCGTCGAACACCGGCGACCAGGTCTGCGACCAGACCCGTTCGACACCCGGTTGCGCCGGCGTTTGTCCGGTCACGTCGGTCGGACCGAAGGACCTGCGCATGAGCACGACCTTGTCCATCAGCCGCTGCGCCACCTCCTCGAGGTCAGGAACGACGTCGCGCACGTGGCAGCCGGCATGGGCCTCGGGCGGCTGCCCGTTGATTTGCGCGAGCGTTCCGTTCACGCGGATGAAGCGCATGTCGGTCCCGATCAGCGCCACGCCGATCGATTCGCTGGCGTAGAGCGCCTCGATCTCGCCGGTCGCGTGGCGGGAATCCGTGATGTGTTTGCGGGCGGTGGTGAACCGGAGGAGATCTCGGTTCTCTTCAGTAATGGTGCGATTCTTCATGCCCCACCCGCGAAAATGTTGTTGTTCTGGAATACGCCAGAAGCCTCTCGAACCGTGAATACAGGAAGTGCGAAAACGAATTATCGAAGCGAGTCTACGTCCTTAAAGCAGGGGATCAAGGGCCACCTGCGAAATCTGCGCGGTCTCGGACGTTTCCAGCCGGCCGAAGACCTCGTCGAAGCTGTCCTTCAGCGCGAGATCAAGGTCGGCCATGGTGACCGGCAGGCCGAGGTCGACGAGCGATGTGACCCCGTGCCCGGCAATGCCGCAGGGCACGATGCCGTCGAAATGGGAAAGGTCCGGGTCGACGTTGATCGAGATGCCGTGAAACGACACCCAGCGGCGCAGGCGCACACCGATGGCGGCGATCTTGGCCTCCTGGGGGCTGCCGTCTGGGTTCGGGGGCCTGTCGGGGCGGACGACCCAGACGCCGACGCGGCCCGCGCGGCGCTCGCCGACGACGTTGAAGCGCGCCAGTGTGCGGATCACCCATTCCTCCAGCGACCAGACGAAGCGGCGCACGTCGCGGCCGCGCGCGCCGACGTCGAGCATGGTGTAGGCCACCCGTTGCCCGGGGCCGTGATAGGTGTATTGCCCGCCGCGCCGGGTGACGTGGACGGGGAACCGGTCGGGGTCGCGCAGGTCGCGACGGTTCGCCGAGGTACCCGCGGTGTAGAGCGGGGGGTGTTCGAGCAGCCAGACGGCCTCGCCGGCCTCGCCGCGCAGGATGGCGTTCACCCGGGCCTCCATCTCGGCCTCGGCTGTGTCGTAGGGCACGGGAGCGTCGGAGGTGAGCCAGTCGACCATAGGTTTGTCCGGTTGGGTGCGATGCCGAGAGAGCGTATCCGTCGCCCCGGCGGGCTGCAACAAGCGGCCGAACCGCGCATGATCGGCGGCAGGATGCCCTTGGGAGGGGCGGGGCGCGGTGATTTCTTGCCCAAGGCCGGCTTTCTCGTGTTAAACTAAAGCCGAGTGGGATTCCATTTGCGCATTGGGAGAAATGTCATGATTGCACGGCTTATGACGACCGCGGCCATCGTGGGGACCGTCACGCTCGCGCCGACGGACCGGGCCGAAGCGAACGACTTCATCGCCGGCGCCGCCGTCGGAGTGCTCGGCACGCTCGCGGTCCAGGAGGTGAACCGGAACCGGCAGCAACAGACCACGGTCAAGCGCGCGCCGGTGGCGCGGATTCCGGTAACCGAGCGGGGCGAGCAGACGCAGACCGCGCTGAATTACTTCGGCTACGACGCGGGCGCGGTGGACGGACAGATCGGTCCCGGCACGCGGGCGGCGATCGAGCGCTACCAGGTCTCGATGGGCTACCCCGTCGACGGGCGTAACTTCACCGACAACCAGTTCGAGACGCTGATGGCGGCCTATTACTGGGCCGACAACGGCGGCCAGCAGCAGACCGGGCTCTACGGCCAGCAGCTTCTGATGGCCTACAAGAACCAGGTCGCCGGGGCGCCGGTGATGGCCGGGGCGGGTGCGCCGGCCCTCGGCGGTCAGGAGCAGATGGCGACGGACGCAGCGGCGTCGGGCGGCGAGGCAGGGTCGATCTTCGCCCCCGCGCCGAGCCAGCCGGACACCACGCAGACGACGCTGGCCGCAGGCGGCGCCGCGGCGGCGCCGCCGCTTCTGGGAGGCGCGCCGCAGCTACAGCCGCAGGCCGAGACCAAGAGCCTTGCGGCCGCGCCTGTAGGGGGGCTGCCGAACTTTCTCGCGACCGGCGAGGCGAAATCGCTTGCGAGCCATTGCAACACCGTCTCGCTGCTCACCGGCTCGAACGGCGGGTTCACCAAGGCGAACGCGGTGACCGACCCCGACTTCGCCCTGTCCGAGCAGTTCTGCCTTGCGCGGACCTATGCGATCGAGACCGGACAGGAGTTGGCCGCCGCGGTCCAGGGCGTGTCGGCGTCGCAGATCGAGGCGCAATGCGGCGCTTTCGGAACGGCACTCGCGAGCCAGGTGGACTCTCTCGGCACGAAGGGCCGCGACGCGGTTCTTCTCGACGTCTCGAGCTTCGTGACCGGCTCCGGCGTTCAGCCGGCCGACCTTGCGGGCACCGCGCGGATCTGCCTCGGCGTGGGCTACAGGACGGACGACATGAAGGTGGCGCTTGGTTCGGCCCTGGTGCTGGCGGCGGTCGGCGAGCGCGCCTATGGCGAGTTGATGGGCCACCACCTGAGCCAGGGCTTCGGGGCCGCCGTGAGCGAGACGCAGGCGCGTCCGTGGTACGAGATGGGCATCGAGGCCGCCGAGGCGAAGGCGCTCTTCGCGCCCGGCCAACCCGAGCGGGTCGAGGTGATCCGCGCCGCGATGAACGGCGGCACGTCGGCGGCCGGCCCGGCGGTCGTTCCGGCGAGTGCCGGGACCACTCTGCCCACCTTCACCGTCGCCGAATGAGAAAAAGGGGGCGTCGTGCGAAAAAGCGCGCCGCCCCCCGCGCTGGGCTCTTCACATCACCTGGAACAGCGGCTATACGCCCGCCAGTCTACTCGAGGGCTTGCGTGCGGTCGTGGCGGAATTGGTAGACGCGCAGCGTTGAGGTCGCTGTGGGGTAACACCCGTGGAAGTTCGAGTCTTCTCGACCGCACCAATTAACCCGGAATATAGACCAGAAATCAATTTGTTCTATGGATTGAGCTCGCGCACGTCCCGCAAGATGGGTGGGGTCGCCGTGCATGTCGCCCAAGATGTGCGTGTCGCCTCGTCGTTTCTTCAGGATGCTCAGAAGTATCCCCTGTGCCGCGTGGGCGCTCAGGCCACCTTGGATGCCGCCGATCGGTTTCGTTGCTTGCCGCGCTCGCTATAGACCCCGGACGCGTAGTCTTGTCCCATTGCCACTCCACCCGGTTGCTTCAGGGGCGGCCGGCTGGCGCCAGTCCGCGTCGAACGCAGGCCCATCAACCATGAGCCGGACTGTCAGAAGATGGCCACCACCACCCGGGGACGCCGCCCAATCCCCTCGCCGGTGGTCAAAGAAGTTGACCGGAGCATCCTGCATAATGAATATACTTTTCATGGAGCGAAACCGACCCGGGAGGGGGAGATCGCTTCATCGGCGTAAAGGGAGGAATTCATGACGCAACGACACGTTCTTTCCGGGCTTCTGCTCGGAACCATGCTCAGCGGGCCGGTTCTGGCTCAGGACAACATGGACAAGCTCTCCAACATGCAGAAGACGGACGCGACCTTCACCTTCATCGACCAGGAAGGGGAGCGGGCCGAGGCGCTCAAGGCGATCATCGAGCATATCAACGTGCCCGACGGGTTCGAGGTGAGCCTCTACGCGGTCGTACCGGACGCGCGATCGATGGCGATGGCGCCGCAGGGCACGGTTCTGTTCGCGGGCACGCGGAAGGACAAGATGTGGTCGGTGGTCGACCGCGATCGCGACCGTGTGGCCGACGTGGTGAAGGATTTCGCGCCGTCGATCACCTTCGACATTCCGAACGGCCCGTGCTTCTCGCCCGACGGCTTCCTTTACATCGCCGAGCGCAACCGGGTGCTCGTCTTCCCGGCGGCCGAGTTCTTCTTCGAGGGGCCGGACCCCGCAGTCGGCGTCGTCGTCCCGCAGGGCGAACTCGTTCCGGCCGAGGAGGAAAGCTTCAACCACACCGCGCGGGTCTGCGACATCGGCCCCGACGGCAAGCTCTACATTTCGCTCGGCCAGCCCTACAACGTGCAGCCCGTCGAAAAACTCGAGATGTACGACGAACTCGGCATCGGCGGCATCATCCGCATGAACACCGACGGGACGGGTCGCGAGGTCTATACCCGGGGCGTGCGGAACTCGGTGGGCCAGGACTTCAACCCGGAAACGGGTGAGCTGTGGTGGACCGACAACCAGGTGGACGGCATGGGAGACGACATCCCGCCGGGCGAGCTGAACCGCCAGACCGCTGCGGGCCAGCACTTCGGCTTTCCCTGGACCAACAGCCGGGTGGAGATCCCCGAGTACAAGGATGTTCCGCGTCCCGAGGGCGTGACCTTCATCGAGCCGCAGCTCGAGCTCACGGCGCATGCGGCGGATCTCGGGATGCGGTTCTACCACGACGACAGCTTCCCCGAGCAGTACCACGGCGGCATCTTCTGGGCGCAGCACGGGTCGTGGAACCGGACCGAACCCGTGGGCGCACGGGTGATGTTCACGGCACTCGACCCCGAGACGGGTGACGCGGTCGGCGCGCAAGTCTTCGCCGACGGCTGGCTGAACGAGGACACGGGCGAGTATCGTGGCCGTCCGATGGACATCGAGTTCCTGCCCGATGGGTCGATGCTGGTGTCCGACGACTTCGCCGGTGCCATCTGGCGGATCGCCTACAATCCCGCGCCGGCTGAATGAAGCGCGCGCTTGCAATCGTTCTCGGCGGGCTGACGCTCGCCGGGGGCACCCCGGGGCCTGCCCTTGCCGGCGACCCCGAGGCCGGGCGCAAGATCGCCAACATGTGCCGCACATGCCACGGGGTCGACGGATACGCGCAGATCCCGATCGCTCCGCATATCGGTGGCGAACCCCAGGAATACCTCGAAGCGCAGCTCATGGCCTTCAAGACCGGGGCGCGCGAACACGAGATGATGTCGGTGGTGACGGCCGGTCTTTCGGCGCAGCAGATCTCAGATGTCGCGGCGTGGTATGGTGCGCATACGGCCATTGCGACACTCCCGGCAGGAGCCGACGAAGACGACGCGCCCGCGGCGTGCGTTTCCTGCCACGGGGCGGACGGGATCTCCGTTCTGCTCGATGCGCCCAATCTCGCCGGCGAGGTGAACATCTATATCGACACGCAACTCAAGGCGTTTCGCACCGGAAAACGGCAGCACGAGATCATGTCCGAGATAGCCGCGGAATTGACCGATGAGGAAATCCGCGAGATCGCTGACTGGTACGCGAACGTGCAACTGGAGATCGAGCCGATCGAATAGCCGGACGAGACGCGAGGGGCCGACAAGGCACACAAGGTGCGTCCTTGCGCCGAGTAGCTGATCGACCCCCGCGATCTCGGCCATGTTGCGGGATCGCATGTTCTCGTGTCCGGAAACCGGATGCGAATGCCGCCGCAACGGACTGACCCGGGGCTGACGAGCTTCGCCGCTCCGGGACGCGTCAGGAGAGCCTGTCGGGCCCGATCTCGGCGATGCGCTCGGTCAGCGGGAAACGGATGGTGCAGCGCAGCCCGTCGGGCTCGAATGCGAGGGTCGTGGTCGACTTGATCTCGTAGGCGAGTGCCTGCACGAGAAACTCGGTTCCGAACCCTGCCTCGCCGATTTCGTCCGGCCGGCCGCCTTCCATCTCGTTCCAGCCGAAGGTCAGGGTCCTGCCCGCGTCGTCTGTCACCAGGGCCCACTCGACCTCCAGACGGCCGGAGGCGTCACCGAGAACCCCGTGTTCGACGGAGTTGACCGCGAGTTCATGGATCGCCAGAGCGAACACCTGTCCCGCGCGCGGCTTGAAATAGACCGGCGGCCCGGACAGGCGCACCCGGTCGCCTTCTTCGGCGGCGTAGTGGTTCAGCTCGTCGCTCAGGGTCCTGCGAAGCTCGATGTTCCCGCGCAGATCGGCCGCGGTCTGCGCCCGCATGACGGCCTCGAGCCGATCATCGAGATGCGCGACATAATCGTCGAGGTCGCGTTTCGTCCGGGCGGACTTGCGGATGATCGCGCGCATCAGTGCCGCGGTGCTGTTCAGCCGGTGGCGCAACTCGCCGGGGGCATCCCGCATGTCGAGAAGACGGCGCAACCGCCTGTTGTCGGCTTCGAGTTCGGCGACCCGCGCTTGTTCGTGTTCTGCCATGACCGGTCTGTACCCTTCCCCGAGGCCCGTGCAGTGCGCGCAACCTACCAGCGGGAGACAGGAGTGTGTAGACGTCCCGCCGACAGGGGTGATGCCCCTCACGGCCCCCCGGCCGGCTCTTGCCGACATTACGGCGTGGTTCTGGAGACGCGAGGCGACATTCCCTGACGCCGCCCAAATCAGCCCGAGGCGCATCTGCGCGCAGGTTGCGAACCTGCGAACGCATGCCACAACTCGGGGTCGGTGGCGGGAAGGATCTCCCTCTGCATCGTCTCGGGGTCGACCTGCGCGATCTCCGCCAGCGCGCAGAGGTCGCGGATCACGATATCCATCTGATGGCTGCGCTCGATGATGCCCTGGGTCTCTAGGCGCCGCAATGTGCGGCACACGTGAACCGATGAGAGACCGCAGAAGTCGCCCAGAAGAGGCTGGTTCATCGGAATGTGATATGGCCGGTGCTCTTCGAGTCCGGCCCCGCTCGACCTGAGGCACAATTCGCAGAGCGCGTAGGCGACGCGGTTTTCCGCGCTGCCCTTGCCCAGCCGCAGCATTCTCGCCGACAGGCGCGACACCACCGCCGTTCTCTCGCAGAGCAGGGCCTGTCGCAGGCCGGGGTGAAGGCCGAGCAACCGAAACCAGCTTTCGCGGGGCAGCGCCACGAGAACGGCGCGGGTCAGCGACTCGACCTCGACAGTGCTCCTGTCGCAACCCGCCGACGCCGGATCGAGCATTCCGCCGGCAAGCACGATGTCGACGATTTGCCGATGTCCGTCCGCCATGGCCTTCGATGCGGCCAGCCATCCCGAAACGACGAAATAGACCTGACCGCAGGGATCGCCTTCAAACACTTCGACAGTGCCTGCCGGACGTTCGAGCCTGTGGGTCTCGACCAGTTCGCAGATTGCGGCGAAATCATGCGCGCCCTTCAGGACGCCGACAGGCAAGGCTTCCGCAGCCATACCGAAACAGGATGTAACCAAGTCCAGCCTCCCCCATTTCCGCAGTGCAACGTGACAGGTCGGCTCCGGTTCCCCCCGTTCTTCCGGATGCGGGAAAATCCGGAGCGTTTCGATGCCCCGGCCTGAGACCCGCGCGGTGATGCCCCACCGCCCGTTCCCGTTCATCTGTCCCGCTTGCGGAACGCCGGCCGGGCTTCCCAATCGCCGACGATGACCTTTCCGCGCCGTCCCGGTTGCTTCAGGAGCGGGTTGTCTTCTAACATCGGCTTGGGCGTCTGGTGAACTTCATGGTGGACACGACACAGGCAGAAACCTCCCCCGGGGTGACGGTTTCTCGGGGGGAGAGCATCGCGCTCGATGCGGTTCTCCGGACCATGCCGCAGCCTCTCCTGATCCTTGACGAAACACTTTCCGTCGTACGCGCCAACGGACCGTTCTGCGAGACATTCAGCATTGAACCCGGAGAGGCCGAGGGGCGAAACCTGTACGACCTCGGAAACGGGCAATGGAACATTCCGATCCTCAGAACGCTGCTCGAGGATATCCTGCCAAACGACGGTGAAGTCAGGAATTTTCGGGTCGAGCACGATTTCGAGGAGATCGGCCGACGCGCCATGCTTCTCAGCGCCACCCGGACAGACGGCGATGGAACCGGCGAGCGCGTCTTGCTGGCGATCGAGGACATCACGGTGCGGGAGCAGACGCGCTGGGACCTCGAGGCCCAGAAGGAATATGTGGAGAAAATCGTCGACGCCACACGGGACGCGCTTCTCATCCTCGGCTGGGATCTGAGAGTGAAGGCCGCGAACGAGACGTTCTACCGGACATTCGAGGTCGATTCGGCAGAGACCGAAGGGTGCATGGTCTACGACCTCGGGAACGGCCAGTGGAACATCCCGAAGCTGCGCGAACTGCTCGAGAACGTGCTGCCGGAAAACAACGCATTCGACGATTTCGAGGTGGAGCACGAATTCGAGGGCATCGGTCGGCGGATCATGGTGCTCAACGCCCGCAGGATCGATCACCTCCAGCTTATCCTGCTGGCGATAGAGGACCAGACGGAAAAGCGGCTCGCGCTGGACAGCCTTCTAGCCAGCGAGGAGCGTTACAGAACCCTGTTCGAGACGATGACGCAGAGCTTCTTTCTGATCGACAAGGTCGAGACCCCGCCGGGCGCACCGAGCGATTACCGCCATGTCGCCGCGAACCCGGCTTTCGAGAAGCTTACGGGACTGGGCGACGTGGTCGGAAAGACGATCCGCGACGCCTTTCCGGAAGCCGAGGACTCGATCATGGACATCTATGATCAGGTCGTCCGCACCGGCGAGCCGAGGAGCTTCGAGGCCCATGTCACCGCGATCGACCTCTGGATCGAGGCGGAAGTCTTCACAACGTCCAAGCCGCGCCAGCTCGCGGTCCTTCTGAGCGATATCTCCGAGCGTCATCGGGCGGAAGAGGCGCGGCGTCAAAGCGAGGAGCGGCTGCGCAGCGCGGTCGAGGTCGGCAAGCTCGGGCTTTGGGATTGGGAAATTCCGACGGGCAGAATCTATTGGTTCGAGGAGAACTATCCGATGTTCGGGCTCGCCGTCGGCGAGGTGGAGCCCAGCTATGAAACATGGGCGCAGCTTCTGCATCCGGACGATCGTGCCGCGGCCGAGGCCCGGGTAAAGGACGCGAAGGAGAATGTGCGGGATTACGAGCACGAATACCGCATCGTGCGGCCGGACGGCACGATTCGGTGGATCTTTGCGCGCGGCGGGGTCTTCTCGGACTCCCGGGGCAAGCCGGTGCGGATGCTCGGCGCCATGATCGACACCACCGAACGCCGCGAGATGGAAGAGCGCAACAAGGTCCTCATCGCGGAGCTGCAGCATCGCACGATGAACCTGCTCGCGGTCGTTCAGTCGCTCGCGCGAAAGACCGCCCGCGGCAGCGCGGACATGGCGGAATTCCGCGACAGGTTCGAGGCGCGGCTGCATGCGCTCGCACGCGTGCAGATGCTTCTGTCGCGGCTCGACGAGAATGACCGCGTGGCCTTCGACGACGTGCTCGATGCGGAACTGAGGGCGGTGGGCGGAAACCTCCATCAGGTCACGCGCGACGGCCCTTCCGGCATTCTCCTGCGCTCCTCTACCGTGCAGACGATCGCAATGGCGCTGCACGAACTGGCGACCAATGCGGTGAAATACGGCGCGCTGGGCCAGCCGTCCGGTCACCTGAGCGTTACCTGGAGATACGAGCCACCGGAACCGGGAGGCGAACCCGCCTTGCACGTCGACTGGCGCGAAAGCGGCGTCGCCATGCCCCGCGATATCGTGACGCCGGTCGGAACCGGCCAGGGACGTGACCTGATCGAACGCGCGCTGCCTCACCAGCTGAATGCCAGGGTCTGCTACACACTCGGTCCCGAGGGCGTGCACTGCACCATCTCGATGCCGGTTTCGAAGCAGACGACAGCGGGAAGCGGCGGTGCGTGATCCCGACCTGAGAGAACGCCGGATCCTCGTTGTCGAGGACGAGTATCTCGTGGCCGATCTCATCGCTTCCGAACTGTCGGAGGCCGGGGCGATCGTGCTGGGTCCGGTCGGCAGCCTTGGCGAGGCCCTTGACCTGATCGGAATGGGGGCCTCGATCGACGCGGCGGTCCTCGACATCAATCTTCGCGGCGAGATGGTCTACCCCGCGGCCGACCTCCTCGTCAAAAGGGCTGTCCCGATCGTGTTCACGACAGGCTATGACCCCGCGAGCATTCCGCCCCGGTTCGCATGCACGGGCTTTTGCGAGAAATCGACGAGCCACGGCACTTTGCCTTCGGCGGTTGCAAGCGCGATCGCAGCGCGCGGTCTCGGCTGACCACGCGTCGGACGGCCGGACCGAAGAGCACCGGGGGGCGACACGCCGCGCCGAAGTCCCAGGCTCATACGCGCGCCCCTTCGAAACGGCTAACCTGCGTCAATGCGGACGGGCCGCGCACCCGTTAGCCAAGATGCTTGACGGTCGGGACCGGCGCGGAATGGCCGGCCCACACGCCTGCGCGGCAGGAAAGGAGCGATGGCATGGAGAGGTATATGCAGGGCCCCGATCCCGACGAGACCCCGGAGGGCCCGAAGCCCGCCCCGCCCGAGGAGCCCGGAGAGCCGCCGCGCGAAACGCCGCCGCTTGAACCGGAGGAACAGCCCGACCGGCCCGACGAAACAGAGCCCGGCGCGCCCGGTGAGGTTCCGCAGCCGCCCGGTGAGGTGCCCTCGACACCGCCGGACGAGGTCTGAAGGCACTTTTTGCCGCCCGGAATGCCGAACAGGAGTGACGATGACCGAATTCGAGGTCCGGCGTGCCGGAATGGTCGAGAACCAGATCCGGGCACGCGGCGTGCGTGATGTCCGGGTTCTGGAAGCCATGGGCCGGATCCCCCGCGAAACGTTCGTGCCCCAGCGGCTCAGGGACAGGGCCTACGACGATGGCCCGCTGCGCATCGACGACGACCGGACCATGCCGCAGCCCCATGTCGTGGCCTACATGGTCGAGGCGCTGGCGCTCGGGGGCGGCGAGAAGGTTCTCGAGATCGGGGCGGGTACGGGATATACCGCGGCCGTCGTGGCCGAGATCGCCGGCGAAATCTTCGCGCTGGAACGGCAGGGCCCGCTGGCCGCTAAGGCCTCCGCCGCGCTGCAGGACGCGGGGTATGAAAATGTTCATGTCCGCCACGAAGACGGCATGAACGGCTGGGAGGAAGAGGCGCCCTTCGACGCGATCCTCGTCTCCGGCGCCGTACCGGCCATTCCCGAGACGCTGAAGAACCGGCTCGCTCCGGGCGGGCGCATGGTGGTGCCGGTCGGAACGGACCCGCTTGCCCAGGAACTCGTTCGCGTCACCCGGCGCGAGGGGGGACAGTTCGACCGCGAGGATCTCGCCGACCTGCGCTTCGTGCCACCGATCGGCGACCGGGGCCGGGAGGGCGCGCCTGCCGGGGTCGCGCCGGGACCGGCCCGCGTCATCGAGCGCCGCCCGCGAACAAGCGAGCGACTGCCCGGTCTCATCAGGGCACATGCCGAGGCCTTCGAGGACGTGGAGAGCGCGCCGCTGGGGTTTCTCATGGAGCGGATCGGCGACGCGCGGGTGGTGCTCATCGGCGAGGCGAGCCATGGCACGTCGGAGTTCTACCGGATGCGCGCGCTCATCACCCGGCGCCTCATCGAGGAGAAGGGCTTCACGATCGTCGCCGCCGAGGCGGACTGGCCCGACGCCGCGCGCATCGATCATTACGTCCGTCACCGCGAGGCGCCACCGTCCGAATGGGAGGCTTTCGCACGTTTTCCCACGTGGATGTGGCGCAACGAGGAGACCCATGCCTTCGCGGACTGGCTGCACGGCTGGAACGCGGAGCGCGCGGGCGAGCGGCGTGTCGGGTTCTACGGTCTCGACCTCTACAGCCTCTTCACCTCCGCGCAGGTCACCATCGACTACCTAGAGGATGTGGACCCTGACCTCGCGCGCATCGCCCGCGAACGCTACGGATGTCTCAGCCCGTGGGAAACCGACCCCGCTGCCTACGGCCGGGCCGCGCTGACCGGCGCCTATCACGGCTGCGAGAACGAAGTGGTGGCGATGCTGGCGGACCTCATGCGCAGGCGGCAGGAGTATTCCACCCGCGACGGCGACAGGTTTCTCGATGCGGCGCGGAACGCAGCCCTCGTGGCGAATGCCGAGAAATACTACCGGATCATGTATTACGGCTCGCGCGCCTCGTGGAACCTGCGCGACGACCACATGTTCGAGACGCTTCAGAACGTGCTGAACTTTCACGGGCCGGAGGCCCGCGCCGTGGTCTGGGCGCACAATTCCCACATCGGCGACGCCCGCGCGACCGAGATGTCGCGGCGGGGCGAGCGCAATCTCGGCGAACTGTGCGCGCGTGGCTATGGGACAGACAGCTACCGTATAGGCTTCGGCACCGATCACGGCACCGTCGCGGCGGCGAGCGCCTGGGACGGGCCGATGGAGGTCAAGTCGGTTCGCCCCGCCCATCCCCAGAGCTACGAGCGGCAGTTCCATCTCACCGGACTGCCCGGTCTCATTCTGCCGATGCGGGCGGGCCAGGAACTCGACGTGGCCACAGAGCTTTCCCACCCCCGGCTCGAACGCGCGATCGGGGTGATCTACCGACCCGAGACCGAACTGGCGAGCCACTACTTCGAGGCCGAACTGCCGCGCCAGTTCAACGAGTATATCTGGATCGACGAAACCAGCGCGGTCCGTCCGCTCGGAACGAAACGGGTGAGGGGATTGTCGGACACCTACCCCTTCGGCGTCTGACGGCTTCGGCCCGCCGGTCGTTCGTTGACGAAAGTTAATGCGAGCGCCGGGGCGTTGCAGCAGAGGTGGGAGCGTTGAAACCATCGCGAGAAGGCGTGTGGATGCTCGTTCTGACCAGCCCCGATTTCAACCAGGGAGAGACCATTCCCGTCCGTTTCACCTGTGACGGCGATGACGTCTCACCGGCGTTCCGCTGGGCCAACCTGCCGGAGGGAACCGTGGAACTGCTTTTAGAGATGGACGACCCGGATGCTCCGGGCGGCATCTTTCGCCACTGGGCCGCCTGGGGCATCGCGCCGGAAAGCGGTTTCCTGCGCAGCGGTTTCGGCGCCGCCACGCTGGAGCCGGGCTTCCAGCAGGCGATCAATGATTTCGGAAAGCCGGGGTATGGCGGGCCATGCCCGCCGCAAGGCGACACGCCGCACAGCTACCACTTCCGGCTGAGCGCGCTTCGCGAAGAACTCACCGCCGCAGCGCCCGGCGCGACTTGCGAAGAAATCGTCGCACTGGCGCAGCCGACGGTGATCGAGTTCACGGAACTGGTGGGCTTTTACGGCCGCTGAGGCACGCGGCCGGTGCGATGGAAAAAATCGGCTCCGCGATTGCAGCAAGCGCCGCGGCTTTGCCCTGTTCGGCGGTCTCCGATCCTCGCGGGGGGCATGACCCTCGCGCTCGCGGGCGCCACCTTCGCAAACAGGAATGAACTTCGGCCCCTGATCAACCGTGGCGTTAACGGGCGATAATGCCGCGAGTGCCGGAAGCGCGCATAGCGGCGTTATCGTCCTGGCGGCTCTTGCACGGACATCTCCCGTTCGGCGGCCGCCTGGTCCGAACCCATGCATATCGAGGAGCAAGTCATGGCCGACACCGAGACGAAGACGCCGGCGAAAACCGGAAAGGGCGCGTCCGTTCCAGACCGCGAACGGGATGCGGCGCCGTTCTGGAGCCTTCGCAACGAGATCGACAACCTGTTCGAGGATTTCTACCGCAGCGCCTGGAGCGGATTGGCGCCCTACCGTCGGCGCGCTGCTGAAGCGGTCGGGCGTTCGCCCGCCACGTTGCCGGCGCTCGACGTGATCGACAAGGAGAAGGAGGTGAAGCTCATCGCCGATCTGCCGGGACTGACGGAGAAGGACATCAACGTCGAGGTGACCGACAGCATGCTCACGATCAGCGGAGAGAAAGAAGAAGAGACGGAGGAGGGGGACGAGGAAGGCGAGCGCTACATGTCCGAACGCCGGTTCGGCAGCTTCATGCGACGCATTTCCCTGCCCGAGGGAATCGATCAGGAGAAGATCGACGCCTCGTTCAAGAACGGTGTGCTGACCGTGCGCCTCCCGAAGAAGCCCGAAGCACGGCACCCGGCCCGCAAGATCGAGGTCAAGGCTAAGTCCTGAGAGGTCGCGGGACCGCTTCTGCGAGCGGCCGTGCCATGGGCGGGGAATCCCTCGCGTTCGGGTGAACCCGCGCCGCGCATGGTTCTGACCGCTCGACCCGGCGACCATGCGTGGCCCGTCGAACAGGGGTCACGCCAGCAAGACCAGGGATCAGCCGCGTCCGGTTTCGCAGTCGACGGGAGTGTCCTTGCAACGGATCGCTTCAAGCTCTGCGGCATCGATATCGCAAAGCTCGAGCGCTGCGCGAAGCGCGCGGCGCAAGACTTCTTCGTGGGTTGGATGATAGGCGGGCATTCTCAGGAGGCTCTTCAGGTCGTCGCCACGGTCGATCGCGTAAGCCAGAAGATGCGCGAGGTGCTCGGCTTCGGGGGCGAGGATCGCCGCGCCGAGAAGGCGTGCGCTCGATTTCTCGGCATAGATGCGAACCGCTCCGCCGCTACCGCGTTGAAGGCGCATGCGGCCGGCGCGTTCGAAGGAGGCCTCACCCACTGCGACGCTGTCCGTCCGATGCTCGAGTTCGTCCCACGTCGCACCCGCAAGGGCGATCTGCGGGTCGCAGAAGACCATGCGAAGGGGCGTGCGCCGCTCGAAGATGGCATACTCACCCCTGACGGCGAAATAACCGGCGACGCGGCCCTCGTCGGTAGCTTCGTGCAGCAGTTCCGGGCCGGGTCCGGCATCACCGGCGAAATAGAGCCTCGTTCCCGGCAGGTCTAGCCGGCCGGCCGGCACCGGCGGTCTGCCGTTCCCGTCGAGCGAGCCCCCGAGGTTTTCAAGGCCGAGGCCTTCGAGGTTCGGCGCCCGGCCCATGGCGACAAGAACGCAATCGACCTCGGTGTCGCCCTCGGCCCACTCCATTCGTATCCCGCCGCAATCGCTCTTGACCGGCTCCGCCTGCGCCTCAACGACGGTCATCTCGGCCCGCAGCGCCCTGCGCAGACGCGCTTGCAGGTCGGGGTCTGTGAGGCCGCCGATGGACGGGGCCGGGTCGAAGGCGGTCACGTCAACGCCGAGACGCGCCAGAGCCTGGCCGAGTTCGAGACCGACTGCACCGAGACCCACGACGGCGACGCGTGCGGGAAGACCACCCATTTCGAAGAACCCATCGGATGTCACGAGACGGTCGCCCAGCTTTTCCTTCCAGCCCTCGGGCACGACGGGTCGGGACCCCGTGGCGATCACGGTGGCGCGCGGGCGGAAGTGCAGGCCGCCGGCCCTCAGCGTGCCGTCCTGTCCGAACGCGGCCCGGTGGGGCACGAGATGGGTGTCACGCCAGGGTCTCATGCTTTCCAGCACGCCATCGACCAGCCCGTCCCGCAGCAGACGGGTTTCCTCGAGAACGCGTGCTCCATCGACCCGCAGGTATTCGGCTCCGACAATGCCGAGGTCACCAAAGGCATGGCGCCTATGAAAGTCGTGAGCCGATTGCAGGAACGCCTTGGACGGCATGCAGGCGGTGCGCGCGCAGGTCGTGCCGTACGGGCCGGGGTCGAAGACGCGGTAGCTGTCGGTCAGCTTCGTGACTTCGGCCCGCGCCGAGAGCCCGGCGGTGCCCGCCCCGATGATCGCGACCTCGAGGTCGTCGGCCATCAGCGCCGGCTCGGCTTCGTCGCGGGATCGAACTCCAGAGCGCCGATGGGTCGAACCGTGCTGGCCTGCGGCCCGATTTCGCTCTCGTCGGTCTGGACGACCAGTTCGACAGTATCTCTTGGTTGAAGCGCGTCGAAGTCACCGTCGACAACGCTGTTTCGGTGGAAATAGATGAGCCGATTGTCGGTGGCGATGATCTGTCCGAAATCCTTGTCGTGGTGAATCTCGACGACCTTGCCCTGAAGC
>Ga0008833_1000641_pt1 | contig 28444 bp, 25 predicted proteins | sample HotLakConsoUCCLE_FD_62216 | JGI IMG/M metagenome (GOLD analysis project Ga0008833, IMG submission 62216) | Hypersaline microbial mat communities from Hot Lake, Washington, USA - Hot Lake Consortium UCC-LE | ecosystem: Environmental > Aquatic > Non-marine Saline and Alkaline > Hypersaline >... | reverse complement strand
TCGGTGGACCGGGTCCGCGTGACGGCGCGTCTGTTGGCGGCTGGCGGAGGTTCCGTGCGGCCTTCGGTCGGGGCGGGCGGATCCGTGCGGATCCGCGACGCCCCGCGGCAACGGTTCAGATCAGCGCGCCCTGCGCCTCCAGCTGCGCCCGCAGCGCAGCCGGCCCGGGTGCGATGCCATCGCGCGCCGCCATCGCGGCCGCGGTCCCCGCCGCCTCGCCGGTTGCGAAGGCGGTGCCCATCACCCGTATCGAGCCATAGGCCATCGGATCCGCCCCGATCACCCGTCCCGCGTACCAGAGGTTCTCCAGCCCCTCGGCGCGGATCGCGCCCATGGGGACATGGTAGTAGCCCGCGCCGCCCACGCGCTCGTAGAGCGGCCTTCCGGCCTCGCCATGCAGCTCGATCGGCCAGGCGGCGCGCGCGATTCCGTCCTCGTGCAGCCGGCCTTCCAGCACGTCCGCATGGGCCACCTCGGCCCGCGCGGCGGGGTGGCGCGTCTCGCGCACGCCGATCTGCGGGCCGGTCTGCACCAGCCAGGCGTTCTCGAACCCCTCCACCTCGGCGCGCAGCACCTCGGTCAGCCGCATCGCCATCTCGCGGGCACGGCGCTCGGCCCGGGTGAAGGCGCGCGCCGACAGGTCGGGCATCTCGCGGTCCACGATCAGCCACCAGAAATCCGACGTGCCGGGAACGCGGGTATAGATCCCGCCATCGGTGCGGTGGATCGGGTCGTTGCTCTGGCGGTTGTAGCTGCGCACCGCCGCCTTGATCGCCTCGCGGTCGATCCTGGTGTCCGGTGACAACCCGCCGATCCGCAGCGGCATGGTATAGGCCTGGATCCGCCCCTCGCCATTGCCGATCCGCATCGGCAGTCCGGCGGCCAGCGCCAGCGCCGCGTCGCCGCTGGCGTCGACGAAGGCGGGCGCGCCCAGCGTCTCGCCGCCATCGTGGGAGGCGACGGTCACGCTCTGCACAAGGCCCTCCGACACCTCGGCCGCCGCCACGCGGGAATGCAGCAGCACGTCGATCCCGTGCGCCTCGCAGATCCGGTCGAGCGCCAGTTTCAGCCGCTCGGGCTCCAGCAGGACGATCCAGTTGGCGGTCGTGGGCGAGTGGTAGGGCTCGCAGCCCACGCCCAGCGCGCGCATCTCCTCGAGCACCTGCTCGCCCGCGCCCGCGACGGCGCGGATCGGGGCCTCGCCCTGGTGGAAGAAGCCGCAATAGGCCAGCACCTGGGCATTGGTGGCCGCGCCGCCCAGAAAGCCGTATTTCTCCACCAGCGCCACCCGCGCACCGGCCTTGGCGGCACCCAGCGCCGCACCGACGCCGCCGGCGCCCCCGCCGGCGACGATCACGTCATAATCATGGGGCATCAGTTCCTCCAGGACAGCAGGCGCCGCTCGGCCTGGGAGATCAGGAAATTCACCGTCAGTCCCAGCACCGACAGCATCGCCACGCCCGCGATCAGCTGGTCGGTGGCCATCAGGTTGCCCGCCAGCAGCACATAGGCGCCGATGCCGTATTCCGCGCCGATCATCTCGGCGGCGACCAGCAGGATGATCGCGATGGAGGCGGAAATCCGCATCCCCGACAGGATCGCGGGCAGCGCCGCCGGCAGCACGATCTTGCGGATGATGTCGAGCCGCGACAGCCCGAAGCTCTGGCCCATGCGGATCAGCGTGCGGTCCACCGAATCGATCCCGCCATAGGTGGCGATCACCATGGGGAAGAAGCAGCCGAAGAAGATGGTGGCGACTTTCGAGCCCTCGCCGATGCCGAACCAGATGATGAAGAGCGGCAGCAGCGCGATCTTCGGGATCGGGAAGATCGCCGAGACCAGCGGCGTGAGCCCGGCCCGCGCCACCGAGAACAGCCCGATCGCCGTGCCCACCGCGAGCCCCACGGTGAAGCCCGCCGCAAAGCCCAGCACCAGCCGTTGCAGCGAGGCACCCAGATGCTTGAAGAGATTGCCGCTGTTGACGAGGTCCATGAACGCGGCCCACGCCTCGGAGGGCGCGGGCAGCACCAGCGCGGAGATGAAGCCCGCGCGTGAGCCCCATTCCCAGAAGGCGATCAGCGCCACGAAGACGGCGAGGCCCACGAAGCGGCGCGGCCGGGTGACGAAGCCGCCGCCGCGGAACGGCACTTCGCGTGCGGGCGCGGCAGCGGCGGTGGCGGGGGGCCGCGAGGCGGTGGTGTCGGTCATCGCGCGTCTCCTGGGGCTTGCGCGGCAGACGGCGCCCCGCGAGCGACGGCCTCCGTCGGGGAAATTTCTTCCGGCAGGCAGGGGCGCGGATCAGTCATCCGCGAGTTCCATGTCGGCGGAGGCGGCCTCGTCGCGCATCATGTCCCACAGGTCCTGCTGGATGCGGGCGAGCCGCGGGTCGGAGACCCGGCGTTCCTCCATGGGAATGTCGATCTCGACGATCTCGCGGATGCGCCCGGGACGCCGCGAGAGGACGACAACGCGGTGGCCCAGGCGCACGGCCTCGGCCAGGTTGTGGGTGATGTAGCAGGAGGTGAACCGCTCGCGGGTCCACAGGTCGATCAGGTCGTCCATCAGCAATTCGCGGGTCTGGCTGTCGAGCGCGGAAAGCGGCTCGTCCATCAGCAGCACCGCCGGATTGACCGAGAGGGCGCGGGCGATGGCCACGCGCTGGCGCATCCCGCCGGACAGTTGCTTGGGCACCGCCTCGCCGAAATCGCTGAGCCGCGTCCGCGCGAGCACGTCGTCGATCCGATCCTGCATCTCGGCGCGCGACAGCCCGTGCGGTTCCAGCACCAGCGAGACATTGCCGCGCACCGTGCGCCAGGGCAGCAGGGCGAAATCCTGGAACACGTAGGTGAGCGGGTTGAGCGAGCCCGCGGGGGGCTCGCCCAGTTGCAGCACGCGGCCCTCGTCGGGCCGTTCCAGCCCGCCCAGAAGGCGCAGCAGGGTGGATTTCCCGCATCCCGAGGGGCCGATCACGCAGGTGATCTGCCCCTTGCGGAAGGTCACGTCGATATCGCTGAGCACCTCCAGCCCATCGTAGCGGTGCGAGAGGTGCTCGACCTTGAGATCCATCTGCGTGCGGCTCCTGGCGGTTCTGTGCTCAGAACGTCTCGACGAAGCTGTCGTCGACCAGCTGGTCCACGGTGAGGTCGGTCTGCACCAGACCCTCGTCCTTGAACCACTGCATGTGGTCGGCAACGCCGGTCTTGTTCAGCGCGGCACTCGGGTTGAGATACATCGCGCCGGCCTGGATCGAGGGGGCGGCCTTTTCGAAGGGTTGGTCGTTGTAGACATATTTGTGAATCATCCGGGTCATCGCTTCCAGCTCGGCAGGATCGCCGTCCTCCGCCAGCATCACCCGGTTGAAATCGGCGATGCCCTTCGCATAGGCGCGGATGAAGCGTTCCACCATGTCGCGGTCGTTCTCGATATTGGCCACGCTCGTGAACAGGGTGGAGATCTGGTACTCGACATACTGGTTCAGCCAGCCGATTTCCTTCGCGCCGCCGGAGGCGACGAGCGGCTTGGCCACATGCGGCACCATGATCATCGAGTCCACCTGGCCCGACTTCAGCGCCCCGATCATCGAGCCCACCTTCTGCAGCGGGGTCAGCTTGACCTCGTCGAGGTCGAAGCCCTCGCCCTCGGCGATGAAGTTCATCATGTAGTGAAAGGACGAGCCCACCTGGGTCATGGCGAGCGACCGGCCCTTGATGTCGGCGGGAGTCTTGAGCCCGTCTTCCCAGGCCTGGTTGGAGGCCATGATCATCATGCCATCCACGCCCTTCTTCTCGGACAGGACACCGGCGACGATGCGGATCGCGTCCTTTTCGGCGAGGTTCATCAGCCCGCCGGTCACGCCTGCGACGCCGAAATCCACGTCACCGGCGGCGGTGGCCACGGCGATGGGCTGGGCCGCCTGGAAGAACTCGAAGGAGACGTCCAGACCTTCCTCGTCGAAATAGCCCTTCTCGAAGGCGATGAAGCCGGCGGCGTGGCTGGTGAAGCGTAGCGCGCCCAGCACGACCTCGTCCTTCTCCTGCGCCACGGCCTGCGGGGCCATGCCGAGGCTGGCCACCGTCGCGGCGATGGCCGCTGAAGCCGCCAGCCAGCGCCGGCGGGTGAATGCGAAACGTGTCATGACTCCTCCCAGAGGTCGTTGTTCTCGTCGATCGTTGCGATCCGTCGCCGCCGGATTCTGGACGATCGACCGGCAAAAGGGAACAGGCGTCGCGACCCGCGCGGCGGGGCAGGATCATTTTTTCGATCGATTGCGAGAAGACCGAGAATCGGCCCGAGCTCTCCCGCCGCCATCTCGGCCCCGGTCTGGACGCGGCACCCGCGGGCCAGCGCGTCGCGCAGCCAGGGCGTGGGCCGCGGGGCGGAGACCACGTCGGCCACCAGCGCGGACCGGCGGATGCCGTCCAGTGGGCGGACCCGGGTGCGGCCGTCCGCCCCGAGGGCGGTGGCGTTCACCACGAGATCGAAATCCGCCAGGGCGACGTCTGCCGCTGCGGCCTGGCCGGCCGGGCCAGCGAGTTCGAGCGCCGCGTCGCGCCGGGCCGTGTCGGGGTCATGGAGGGCGATCTGCGCGGCGCCTTCCTCGGCCAGGGCGAGCGCGATCGCCGCACCCGCCGCGCCGCAGCCCAGGATCAGTGCCCGCGCGCCCCTCGGCTCGAAACGATGGGCACGGGCCGCGCTCAGGAAGCCCGCCCCGTCCGTGTTGTGCGCGACGAGCGATCCGTCATCGTCCCGGCGCAGCAGGTTGGCCGCGCCCAGCAGGGCCACGCGCCGATCCTGCCGGTCGGCCTGCCGGGCCGCGTCCTGCTTGTGCGGCGCGGTCAGCACCGCGCCACGGCAATTCTGCCAGGCGCGCAGCAGCGTGAGCGCCGCGGGCAGCGCGCCGGGCGCGATCTCCATCGGCACCATCTGGGCGTCCCGCCCGGTTTCCATCGCCCAGCGGTTGAACAGGCCCGGCTGCGCGGTCTTGCCGACCGGCGCGCCGATCATGGCGCAGATCGCGGCGGCCGCGCTGGGCAGGGTGGCTGACGGCATCGGGCCTCCGCGGGGGCCGGCACGCGAGCTGCGCACGGGTCTGCATGCGAAAGTCTACCGCAACGGGCATGCTTGTGCTAATCAAACTGACGGTTGCCCCGACATGCCGCGCGGCGCGCGGTGAGGGGAGCGGGAGGGGAGGCCCGTTGATGCATCTGGACAGGACCGTTCGGTCGCTGGTTTCGGCAGCGGATGCGGAGGGCCTGCCCTTCGCGCTCTGGCGCGATCCCGGCGCCTCGGAATTCCGCGCGATGATCTCGACACGAGCCGCGGCGCCGCGCCCGGTGTTCCAGAACGAGGCAGGCCAGCCGTTTTTCGCCCTGGCCCGGTTCGACGCCTCCGCGCCCGAGAGGGCCGATGCGATCGTGGGAGATGTCATCGTCGGGCCGGAGGGGGTGATGTTCCACGAAGGGGCACGCCGGACCCCGGCGCCGGCGGATGTGATGCAATCGCGCATCGCCAACGCGGCGGGTGGCACCCCGGTGCGGGGCCGGAGCGGGGGCGTGCCGCCGCAGACCGGCCGGGCGGAGTACGAGCGGCTGGTGCGCCGCGCGGTCGAGGAAATCGAGCAGGGGCCCTCCCGCAAGATCGTGCTGTCGCGCGCGGAGGCGCGCGCGCTGGCGCCCGGCACCGACCTGCTCGACCTGGCCTCCGCCCTGGCCGAGCGCTATCCCACCGCCTTCGTCGCGCTGGTGTCTTCGATGCGCACGGGCACCTGGCTGGTGGCCACGCCCGAGATTCTGCTGTCCGTGGCCCGCGGAGAGGTGCGGACCATGGCGCTGGCCGGCACGCAATGGCCCGCGCCCGGAACCGACCCCGAGACGCTGGACTGGCCCGAAAAGATCATCGAGGAACAGGGCCTCGTGGCGAAGTTCGTGCGCGAGGCCCTGGCCGGTTGCGGTATCCGGGATCATGAAGAAACCGCGCCGCGCACGGTGCAGGCCGGGTCTCTGTGCCACTTGCGGTCCGATTTCGTGGCGCGGCTGCCGGAGCGCGGAAGGGCCGCGGCGTTGTCCGGCCTGTTGTCGTCCTTGCATCCCACCCCGGCCGTCTGCGGCATGCCGCGCGCCCATGCCATGGCCTTCCTGCGCGCCAACGAGGGCTATGACCGGGGGTATTACACCGGCTACCTGGGTCCGGTCGGGCTGTTCGGGCGGACCGATCTCTACGTCAACCTGCGCAGCGCGCGGATCATCGGCGAGACGGCCTGCCTGTTCGTGGGCGGCGGGATCGTCTCGCGCTCGGACCCGGCGCTGGAATGGCAGGAAACGGTGGAGAAGACCCGGACGCTGGGCGCGGTGCTTTGACCGCGCCCGGACCGCGCTGTCTCAGGCCGCGCCGGCCGCCTCCAGTTCGCGCTTGAGCCGGCGCTCCTCCTCGACCCGGGGCTTGGAGAACCGCGCCAGCAGCAGCCAGGCCACCGGGGTGATGTAGAGCGTGAAGAGCGTGGCGAGCCCAAGCCCGCCCACGATCACCCAGCCCAGCGCCTCGCGCGCCTCGGCGCCGGCGCCCGAGGACAGGATCAGCGGCACGCCCCCCAGAACGGTGGAGGTCATGGTCATCATCACGGGCCGCAGCCGGATGGTGGAGGCGTCGAGGATCGCGTCGCGCAAGCCGGCGCCCTGGTCGCGCAGCTGGTTGGCGAATTCCACGATCAGGATGCCGTTCTTGGCCATGATCCCTATCAGCATCACCAGCCCGATCTGGGAATAGACGTTCAGCGTCTGCCCCGTGAGCACCAGCGCGATGGCGGCGCAGGCCAGCCCCAGCGGCACGGTCGCCATCACCACGACGGCGGAAATCATGCTTTCGAACTGCGCCGCCAACACGAGGAACACCACCAGGATGGCGAAGCCGAAGGTGACCAGCAGCCCCGCCGAGGTCTGGTCGAGCGTGGCGGCCTCGGCCAGCGGGACGATGCGGTTTTCCTCCGACAGGATCTCGCCGCCCAGCCGTTTCACCTCGGCGACGGCGTCGCCCAGGGACATCTGCGAGGTCAGGCCCGCCGAGATCTCGACCGAGCGGTTCTGTCCCTCGCGGTCGAGTTCCGGGGCGACGGCGCGTTCCTCCAGCGTGACGAAGCTGGACATCGGCACCATCTGCCCGCCGGCGGCCTGCACGAAGATGTTCTCCAGATCGCCCGGGTCGTCCACCGGGTCGGAGGTGGAGAGCATCTGGATGTCGTAGGCGAGGTCGTCGATGAAGACGGACCCGACCGAGCGGCCCTCCAGCATGGCGCGCAGCGCCTCGCCGAGGCCCGCGATCTCGATCCCCAGGTCGGAGGCGCGCGCCCGGTCGATCTCGATGAAAAGCTGGGGCTGTGTGGTCTCGTATTCCAGCCGGACATTGCCGAAATCCGGGTTGTCCTGCATCCGCTGCACCAGCGTCTCGGACACGTCGGCCAGCTGGGAATAGCTGTTGCCGGTGATCGCGAAGCTGAGCCCGCGCCCGGCGCCCCGGATGCCCAGCGAATTGGGCTGGATCGCGAAGGCCCGCACCCCGATCACGCCCCGCAAGCCGCGGTTGAGCTCGCCCACGATGTCGTTCTGGCTGCGCTCGCGCTCGTCCCATCTCGCCAGCGTCATCACCATGAAGCCGCGATTGTCCGCGCCGAACCCCGTGATGGAGAAGATGTTGGTGACCTCGCCGCGCTCCACGAAGGGCTGCATGATGGCCTCGATCTCGCGCAGCTTGGCGCTGGTGTATTCCAGCGAAACGCCCTGCGGGGTCGTCACCGACAACAGCGCGACCGAACGGTCCTCGCGCGGGGTGAGTTCCTGCTTGATGCCGGTGGCGATCATCGCGGCGGTCGCGCCGAACAGCCCGGCCGCCAGCAGCAGCGCGAAGGGCAGCGCCAGCGCGCCGCTCAGCGTCCAGCGGTAGAAGCGCGACAGCCGGTTGCCCAGCCACACGAAGGGGCCGCGCGGGTCCGGGTCCGGGTCGCGCGACAGCATGCGGCTGGCCAGCACCGGACAGAGCGTCAGCGCCACGATCGAGGACAGCCCCACCGCCATGGCGAGGGTGAAGCCGAATTCGCGGAACAGCCCGCCGGCCTGCCCCGGCAGGAAGGACAGCGGGATGAACACCGCCGCCAGCGTGGCGGTGGTGGTGACCACGGCGAAGAACACCTGCCGCGTGCCCAGCACGGCGGCTGCGCGCGGGCCCATGCCTTCGGCGCGGCGGCGCACGATGTTCTCTAGCACCACGATCGCGTCGTCCACCACCATGCCGGTGGCCAGCACCAGCGCCAGCAGCGTCAGGATGTTGACCGAAAAGCCCACGATGTAGATCGCCGCCAGCGTCCCGATCAGCGCCACCGGCATCGTGAGCGCGGGCACCACCGTGGCGCGGGCGTCGCGCAGGAAGAGGAAGATCACCGCAACCACGATGATCACCGCCAGCCCAAGGGTCTTGAGCACCTCGCTGATCGCGCCGTTGATGAACACCGCGTCGTCGGAGGTGACGAAGATGTTCACGTCCTCGGGCAGTTCCGCGCTCAGCTCCGCCACGGTCTGGCGCACCGCGGCCGAGATCTCCAGCGTGTTGGACGTGGCCTGCCGGATCACCCCCATCCCCAGCCCGGTCTCGCCGTTGGCGCGCAGGAGCGTCTCGTTCGGGGCGGGGCCCAGGGTCACGGTGGCCACATCGCCCATCGTCACGTTGGGGGCGATTTCCAGCGCCTCGAAGGCGGCCGGGCTGGTCACCGTGGCGGTGGTGCGCACGCTGATGGATTGCCGGTCGCCCGCGAGGTCGCCCGCGGGCACGTCGAAGGCCACGTCTGACAGCGCGCGGCGCAGATCGGCCAGCGTGAGGCCCCGGCTGGCCAGCTCCATCTGGTCGATATCGACGCGGAAGATCGGCTCGCGGTCGCCGTAGATCTGAAGGTCGGCCACGCCGGGCACCGAGATCAGCCGGTCCTCCACGCGCTCCTGCACGATGCGGGTGAGTTCCTGCGGCGAGCGGGTGGCGGAGGTGACGGCGATGCGCAGCACTGGCTGGGCGTTGGCATCTGCCTTGACGATCTCGGGGTCCTCGGCATCGTCGGGCAACTCGCCCGAGATGCGCGCCACCGCGTCGCGTGCGTCGGTGGCCGCCACGTCCAGGTCCACGCTGTCCTCGAATTCCAGCGTCACCCGGCTGCGCCCGAAGCGCGAATTGGACGAGATCGCGCGGATGCCGGACACCCGGCCCACCGCGCCCTCGATCCGGCCGGTCAGTTCCTGGTCCACCGTCTCGGGCGAGGCGCCCGGCCAACTGGTCGTGATCGTGACCACGGGGCGGTCGACATCGGGCAATTCGCGGATCTCGACGCCGAGAAGCGCCGCGAGGCCCGCGAGCAGGATCAGGCTGCTGACCACCAGCGCCAGGATCGGGCGCCGGATGAAGAGGGCGATGCCGCCGCCGCTGGAGGCCGATTCGGTCACGGGATCGTCCTCACAGGCCCTGGGTGCGCGCGGCGGAACTGGTGGCCGTGGCGTCCATCACCTGCACCTGCGAGCCCGGGCGCAGCATCTGCACACCTTCCGTCACCACCAGGTCGCCGGGCGACAGGTCTGCCTCCACCAGGACGGCGTTGGCATCGCGCTGCCGGATGCGCACCGGCACGCGGCGGGCCTTGTCCTCATCCACGGCCCAGACGAAGGAGCCGTCCGAGGACCATTGCACCGCCAGCGGATCGACCGAGGGCAACTCTTCGCCGGGGAAGGCCAGCGTCACCTCGAAGGCCATGCCGTCGCGCAGCCGGTCGCCCTCGTTCGACAGCCGGCCCTGCACCCGAAGGGTGCGGCTCGCGCGGTCGATCACGTTGTCTATGGCGCTGATCTCTCCGGGCAGGGCGTCACCCTTCAGCGCCAGCGGCCGCGCCTCGATCGGCATTCCGGCGACAAGCTGTCCCACGGCGCGCTGCGGCACGCGGAAATCGATCAGGATCTCCGAGCGGTCCGTGATCGCGGCGATCCGGTCATTCGCGCCCAGCCGGTCGCCCCGCTCGATCTCGTAAAGCCCGATCCAGCCGGGAATAGGCGCCCGGACGACGCGGCGCGAGAGATCGTATTCGGCCTGACGCACGGCCAGTTCGGCGGTGCGGAGCGCCAGTTCCGCCTCCTGCATGGCAACCGCCGAGACGGTGCCGGCCTCTTCCAGCCGGGCCAGGCGGTCCAGGTCGTCCCGGGCGTCGCGCTGCGTCAGGCGGGCGCGTTCCAGCGCGATCCGCTCGGCCTCGTCGTCGAGTCGCAGCACGATGTCGCCCTCGTCCACGCGGCTGCCCGCGGGAAAGGCGATCTCCGCCACGCGACCCGTGGCCTCCGCCCGAAGCGTGACCGAGCGCAGCGCGCGGCCGTCGCCGATGGCGCTCAGCCGGTCATCGAGCAGGCCCGAGCCGACGGGCTCCGCGATCACCTGCACCGCTCCCCCGCCGAAGCTGGGTCGCCCGCCGCCATTGCCGTTCTCGGCGCGGGCGGGTTCCAAGCCCAGCGCCTCATAGACGCCCATCCGCTCCAGCCAAGGGCCGGCGGAGGGCACGTAATAGATCCAGATCGCCAGGGCGGCCGCGCAGACGAGCGTGCCGGCCAGAACCTGCTTGATGAACCACATGGTCAGGGCTTTCCGCAACAATGAGGGGCGGCATGTCCACCGTTGGGGCGAAAACTAGACCGTTTCAGACTCGTTTCAAAACGAGAAAACGTGAGTGGACGATCAGCCCGTTCCACGCGGGCGCCGAAAGCGCGTCCAGCCGGCCATGTCCCGGTCCGGGCCCGTGGGCATGAACCCGCATTTCTCCAGCACCCGCGCCGAGGCGCGGTTGGCCTGGTGCACGCGCGCGACCAGCGCGTGCGGCGCGTCGGGGCTCGACAACGCCGCGCGTGCGGCCATCGCCACGGCCGCGCTGGCCAGCCCGCGACCCCAATGGGCGCGCCCCAACCAATAGCCGATCTCTGCCTCGCCCGGACCGGCGGCACCTTGCCCGCGCAGCAGGCGGATCTGGCCAACCGGCTCTCCGTCGGCCTCGATCGCCTGCACCTGCTGGTGCCTCCCGGCGCGGGCGATCTCGATGAGGTCACGCGCCATGTCCTCGGTCACCTCGCCCGGCCAGTCCTCGGGCAGGTGCTCCCAGACAGGCGGATCGTTCAGCAATGCGGCGAGCCGCGGTGCATCGTCCTCGCGCCATGGCCTCAGGCGGAGCGCGGGGCGGGGATTGCGGGCGACGGTCTGCGCGCGCTGCGCCGGGACGAGTTCATCCGGCGCGCCCAGCGCGACCCAGCCGTCCTGGACGGGATCCCAGCCCACCGTGACGCCATGTGCCCGGCAGAAGGCGCGCTCGGCATCGGACAGCACGCCCTCGAAGCGTGGGCGGCCCAGATCCGGCGCTCCGCTGCCGGGTCGCTCTGTCCGGCGGGCCTCGTCGAGCTTGGCATCCATGGCGGGCTCCAAGTGTGGTTTGATCCGGGTCCTTGCCTAGAAATGTGGTCAGGCTGGACACTTACTGCAATCCTATTGGACAGGGAAGATTGATAGGTTTAACCTATCGGCGTCCACCCAAGTCCGGAGCCCTGATGTCCGAGCGTCCGACCCTGCAACAGCTTCGCTATTTCTGCGCGCTGGCGGAGACCGGCCATTTCCGTCTGGCGGCCGAACGGCTGGGGATCACCCAGCCCTCGCTCAGCCTCCAGATCGGCAAGCTGGAACAGGTGCTCGGCCAACGGCTGGTGGAGCGTGGACGCAGCAGCGTGCTCACGCCGGTCGGGCGCGAGGCGCTGGCGCGCGCGCGCGACATCCTCCAGGCCGTGGAGTCGCTCGTCGAGGCCTGCGATCCGGCCGCGCAGGGCATGCCCGGCACCGTGCGGCTGGGCGTGTCGCATACGCTGGGGCCCTATTTCCTGCCGCATGCGGTGCGGTTGCTGCACCGGCGCCACCCGGGCCTGCGGCTGGTGATCCGCGAGGCCGCGCCCCGCGCGCTGATCGCGGGCTTGCAGGAGGGCCTTCACGACCTCGTCGTCACGCAGCTTCCCGTGGGAAGTGCGGATCTCGTGGTGCGGCGCCTGTTCCGCGAGCCGCTGCACCTTGCGGTGGCCCGCGAACATCTGTTGGCCGCGCGCAAGACGGTGACGGAGGCGGACCTCGCCGGGCTGGACGTGCTGACGCTCGGGCCCGACTACATGCTGCACGACCAGATCGGCGAGCTGTGCCGCCGGGTCGGGGCGCATTTGCGGCAGGATTACGAGGGCACCAGCCTGGATGCGCTGCGCCAGATGACGGCCATGAACATGGGGGTCACGGTGCTGCCCGCGCTTTACCTCGGGTCCGAGAATGCCGGCCCGGATCCGGATGTCCGCACGCTCGCCTTCGCCGGGTCGGGCCTGTGGCGCTCGGTCGGTGTGGCCTGGCGGCGCAGTTCCGGGGCGCAGAAACGCTTCGACGTGATCACCGACGCCGCCCGCGAAGTGGCGGCGCGGGATTTCCGCGGGGTGCTCACGGTCGAGGGGTAGGCGCCTCGGGGCGGGCCGGATCGCCGACGGCCACCTCGCGCAGCAGCGGGCGCAGCAACGGGTTGGGAAAGCGGCGTTCCAGCGTCACCGCGTGAAAGGTCTCGGCGATGCCCGGCAGGCGGTGCGCCTCGGCCAGCCGGCCGGCCTCCAGCTCGTCCTTCACGGCGATCGGCGGCAGCACCGCCAGTCCCACATCCTCGCGCGCGAGCAGCCGCATCATCGCCATGTCGTCCACCTCGGCGGCGATCTGGGGGCGGATCTCCAGCCGGTCGCACAGCGCGTCGAAGCCGGTGCGCACGGTGCTGTCCACCGTGGGCAGGATCACTGGCTGGCTGGCCAGCAGCGTCTCCAGCCCAGGGTCTCCGGCCAGCCGCGCGGGGGTTCCCACCACGCTCACCGGCACCTCGTCCAGCGCATGCGAGACGAAGGGCGTGACCGCATCGCGCGAGGCCGCCCGGTTGAGCAGCACCACGTCGAGGTTGAGCGTCTCCAGCGCCTGCAGGAGCGCGCCAGGGCTGCCGGAGCGCAGGATGATCTCCACATCGGACCGGCCGAGCAGGGGCCGCAGGAAGGCCAGCGTGAAGTTGCGCGACAAGGTGGCCATCGCGCCCACCCGCAGCGCCCGGCGCACCCGGCCCGTGGCCTTGAGCGTGTCCAGCATCTCCTCGCCGGCGGCAAAGATCGTGTCGGCGTGGTCGAGCGCGATCCGCCCGGCCTCCGTCAGCACCAGTTGCCGGCCGCGCCGTTCGAACAGCGCATGGCCCAGCCGTTCCTCCAGCTTGCGGATCTGGGTGGAAAGCGCCGATTGCGAGAGGTTCAGCCGCTCGGCGGTGCGGGTGAGGTTCCCGTCATGGGCCACGGCCCAGAAATAGCGCAGGTGGTTGTAGTTGAGCTGGGCCATGATCGTTCCAAAATAGCGAACGTTTTGCGCGATACAATGAATTTATCCTCGGACTCCCCATCTGATACTGCACTGCGGCAAGACATTCACCGAGGGAGCGCATGATGTTGATCTATTCCATCCCCCTGTTGGCGCCGGCGATCCTGCTGGCGGTGGCCGTGGCGGCCTTCCTGTCGCCGGGCCGCCGCCCCGCGCCGCTTCCTAAACTGGCCGAGGTCGCGGCGCTGGGTGCCTTCGGCGTGGCGGTGATCTCGGGGCTGCTGCTGCTGCGCTTCGGGCCGGGCAGCGGCGAGGTGGCCGGGCTGGTCACGCGGCTGGACCTCGTGTCGGTCATCATGCTGTTGCTGGTGTCCTTCGTGGGTTGGGTCGTGCTGCGCTACGCGGCCACCTACATGGACGGCGAGGACCGGCAGGGCCCCTTCACTGGCTGGCTGGCGCTGACGCTGGCGGCGGTGCTGGTGCTGGTGCAGGCCGGGCACCTGGCGCTGTTCGTGGGCGCCTGGGTCGCCACGAGCGTCTTCCTCGGCCGGCTCTTGGTGTTTTATCCCGGGCGGGTGCAGGCGCAGCGCGCGGCGAAGAAGAAATTCGTCACCGCAAGGATCGGCGATCTGGCGCTGATCGGCGCCGCGGTGCTGCTGGGCATGGGCTATGACAGCGCCCGGATCGACGAGATCCTCGCCGCCGCACGGATCGGCGTGACGCCCGAGGGCGCGGGCTGGGCCGCGGCGCTGCTGGCGGTGGCCGCGCTGCTGAAATCGGCGCAGTTCCCCACCCATGGCTGGCTGACCGAGGTGATGGAAACGCCCACTCCGGTCTCGGCGCTGCTGCATGCGGGCGTCATCAACGCGGGCGGCTTCCTGCTGATCCGTTTTGCCGACGTCATGCTGCTTGCGCCTGGCGTATTGGCGGTGTTGGTGATGGTGGGCGGCTTCTCGGCGGTGTTCGGCGGGCTGGTGATGCTGACGCAACCGGCGGTCAAGACCTCTCTGGCCTGGTCTACCGTGGCGCAGATGGGCTTCATGATCCTGCAATGCGGGCTGGCGTTGTTCCCGCTGGCGTTGCTGCATATCGTGGCGCATTCGCTCTACAAGGCACATGCCTTCTTGGCCTCCGGCAGCGCGGTCGAGGGCGTGGCCGCGATCCGGCGGCCCGGTCCGGTGGCGATCCCGGGCGGCGCTGCGGTGCTCAAGGCCTTCGTGGCGGCGCTGGCGATCTACGGGGTGGTCGGCGGCGTCTTCGGCTTCGACGGCAAGTCCCCGCAGGCCATCGCGCTGGGCGCGATCCTGATCTTCGGCGTGGCCTACCTGCTGGCGCAGGGGCTGGCCGACGCCGCGCCCCGGGTGCTGACCCGGCGCACCGCGCTTTACTCGCTGGCGGCGTCGGTGGCCTATTTCGCGCTCCAGCGCGGGGCCGAGGCGCTGATGGCCGGCACGCTGCCCGCCACGCCGGTGCCCGGCCCGCTGGAATGGGCGCTGATCGTGCTGGCGGTGCTGAGCTTCGGCGCGGTGGCCGTGGCGCAGGCGATGTTCCCGCTCTGGGCGTATCACCCGGCGGCGGCGGGCCTGCGCGTGCACCTGTCCAACGGGCTTTATGCCAACGCGCTGTTCGACCGGTTGCTGGGCGGCTGGACCGTGCGGCGGACCCCCTGAACCCAAGGCCAAGGAGCAAGAGACATGACACGCATCAACACGATCCCCGCGACCGTGCCGCTGAGCCTTCTCGATGCCGCCGAGGCCGCCGGGCGCGCGATCCCCCCGGTCTGGCCGCTGGCCTCGTCGGTGGCGGTGAACCCCTATCTGGGCCAGGCCGGCGAAGATCTGGCCACCACCGGCGCGCGGCTGGCGCGGGTGGCGGGGGCCGCGATCACCATGCCGCGGGCCTGGTACCTGGAGCGGATCGCCGACGGGCGCATCACCGACGACGACCTGGGCGCGGCGCTGGCCGCAGCGCCCGAGGGCCGGCCCGAGAGCCTTGCGGCGCTGAAATCCGCGGCAAGGGACGGCGAGCGCAGCCCGCGCCCGCTGCCCACTGTGGCCGACATGGCCGCGGATGTCTCCGGGGTGGACTGGCCGGGCCTGCTGGCCGAGCGGATTTCGGTCTGGGCGGGCAGTTATTTCGACGCGGGCCAGGCGCTCTGGGCCGCGCCCAAGCGGCGCGGGGCCTATGCCGAGTGGCGCGCCGTGGCCACCCGCGACCTGACGCCCGAGATCCAGGGCCTGCAGGGCTTTGCCGCGCATGTGGCCGAGGCACGCGAGACCGCGGGCGGCGCCATCGCCCGGGCGGTGGAGCGCATGAACATCAGCCCGGCGATGTGCGAGACCTATTTCCACCAGTTGCTGATGACGCTGGGCGGCTGGGCGCAATATGCCCGCTACCAGCTCTGGCAGGCGGAGCTTGCCGGCGAGCGGGACGACATCATGACCGAGATGCTGGCCATCAGGCTGGTCTGGGAGGAGGCGCTGTTCCTGCGCTACGAAGACCGGATCGCCGATCGCTGGGACCGGGCGCGCGCCGCGCATGCGCAGCCCGTCGCCGCCACCGCCGACCTTGTGGTGGACGCGATCCTGCAGGAGGCCGCCGAGCGCGCCGCCCAGCGCGATCTGGCGCAGACCTTCGCGGCCGAGGCGCCCGCGCTGTCGGAGGATCGTCCGGCCTTGCAGGCGGCATTTTGCATCGACGTGCGCTCGGAGGTGTTCCGCCGCGCGCTGGAGGCGGCCGATCCCGCGATCCGGACGCTTGGTTTTGCCGGGTTCTTCGGCGTGGGCACGAAGCACCGGGGGTTCGCCTCCGACGTGGACGAGCTGCGCCTGCCTGTGCTGCTGAACCCGGCGGTGTCCACCTGTTCGGGTGCGCCCGGGATGGCGGAGGCCGACCGGCAGGCCCGCTTCGCCGCGCGGGCGAAGCGCGCCTGGGGCCGGTTCAAGTTGGCCGCGGTGTCCTCCTTCGCCTTTGTCGAGGCGATGGGCCCGGTCTACGCGGTCAAGCTGGTGCGCGATGCGCTGGGGCTCGACGCCCGCGCGCTGCCCGGCGGGCCCGCGCCCCGGCTCGACCCGGCCCTGCCGCTGGAGGCGCGGATCGACGCGGCCGAGACGGTGCTGCGCGCCATGTCGCTGACCGAGGGGTTCGCGCGGGTCGTGCTGCTGGCCGGTCACGGTGCCAACGTGGTCAACAACCCCCATGCCAGCGCGCTGCATTGCGGCGCGTGCGGCGGCTATTCGGGCGAGGTGAATGCGCGGCTGCTGGCGGGCTTGCTGAACGAGCCGGAGGTGCGCGCCGGGCTTGCCCCGCGCGGCATCGAGATCCCGGCCGACACGCTGTTCCTGGCCGGGCTGCACGACACCACCACTGACGCGGTGGTGCTGTATGACGGCGACCAGGACACCGGCGCGCATGGCGAGGACCTGTCGCGCATCCGCGGCTGGCTGGCGGCGGCCGGCAAGGTCACGCGGGGCGAGCGCGCGCTGCGCCTGCCCCGGGCCGAGGGCGCGCAGGACATCGAGCGGCGCAGCCGGGACTGGTCGGAGGTGCGGCCCGAATGGGCGCTGGCGGGCTGCCAGGCCTTCATCGCCGCGCCGCGCAGCCGCACCACGGGCCGTTCGCTGGAGGGCAGGGCCTTCCTGCACGACTACGACTGGAAGCAGGACAAGGGCTTCGGCGTGCTGGAGCTCATCATGACCGCGCCCGTCGTGGTGGCGAGCTGGATCAGCCTGCAATATTACGGCTCCACCGTCTCGCCGCAGCTCTGGGGCGCGGGCAACAAGCTATTGCACAACGTCACCGGCGGGATCGGCGTGGTGGAGGGCAATGGCGGGCCGCTGCGGGCGGGCCTGCCCTGGCAATCCGTCCATGACGGGGAAGACTACGCCCATGACCCCCTGCGCCTGTCGGTCTGCATCGAGGCCCCGCGCGAAGCGATGAGCGAGATCCTGAAACGGCACGAGGGCGTGCGCGCGCTGTTCGACAATCGCTGGCTGCATCTCTTCGCGCTGGACGGGTCGGGCCGCATGGCTTGGCGCTATTCCGGCGGGCTGGAGTGGGAGCCGGTGGACGAGGTGGCGGCGCGTCCCGCGCTCAAGGCGGTGGGATGAGCGAGCTCGCCGGTCCCTGGGCAGGGCGCCGGGCCGTTCTGGCCACCATGCACGGCAAGGAGGCGGCGATCGCGCCGCCCCTTGCCACGCTCGGGCTGCGGGTGGAGGTGGCGCGCGGCATCGACACCGACAGCCTCGGCACCTTCACCGGCGAGATCCCGCGCCCGGGCACGCCGCTGGAGACCGCCATTGCCAAGGCCCGGATGGGCATGGCGGCAACGGGGGCCGACCTGGGGATCGCCAGCGAGGGCGCCTACGGGCCCGATCCGCTGGTGCCGTTCCTGGCGCAGGGCGAGGAATGGCTGGCGGCGGTGGACGCGGCGCGCGGCCTCGTGATCGCCGAGCGGCTGGTGGAGCGGCGCCCGGTCTACGACCACGCCACCGCCGCGAGCGTTGCGGGGCTGCGCGATTTCCTGCACCGGGTGGGTTTTCCCGAACACGGGCTGATCGTGCAGCCCAACGCGGGAACGGGTGGCGCGCGCAAGGGGCTGCGGGCGCAGGCAGCGCTGGATCGTGCCGTGAGCGCCTGCGCCGCCGCCTCGGCCGACGGGCTGGCCTTGGTGCAGACCGACATGCGCGCCCACATGAACCCCACGCGGATGGCCACGATCGGGCGGTTGGCGGGGCTGCTGGCCGAACGCATGCTGCGGGCCTGCCCGGCCTGCGCCGCCTTGGGTTTCGGGGTGCGGCGCGCGGCGCCCGGACTGCCCTGCCGCTGGTGCGGGGCCGAGACCAGCCTGCACGGCGGCAGCGTGATGGGCTGCACCGCCTGCGCCCACGAGGAGATCCGCGCGGAAGACGGTGCGCCCGAGACCGCCGATCCGGGCTATTGCCCGGCCTGCAATCCCTGAGCCTGCGGGCCGCGCGCGCCGGGGGCGGGGGGCGCCTCGGGCGGGCCGGCGAAACACTGGGCCTGCGCCATCCAGGCCCGGGCCACCGGGCCTTCCACCACCAGCGCCGTGTCGGCGATGTTGCGCGTCTGGGTGACGACGCGGGCGAAATCCGCGGCCGGCCCGGAGATGCGGTCGGGTCCGCCATCCTCGCCATAGTCCCAGATCGTGCCGGAGGGCGCGGTGAGGTGCAGCCGTGGCAGGGCCTCGGGCACCGGCTTGCCATGCACCTTGAAGGACCAGCCGAAAGCCGTCACGCCCAGATGCACGATGTTGCGGATGCGATCGGTCTCGGGGCGGTCCTCGCCCAGCGCGTCCCATATCGCCAGCCCATGCGCCCAGGTCTCCATCTGCCGGGCGGACATGGCCGAGCGCGCCGACATGTCGGGCCCGGCCCAGGGCAGGCGGCGCTTCGGGTCCACGCCCTCCCAGCGGACGGCCATGTCGGCGGCCTGATCGGCCCAGAGGCGCAGGAGTTCCGGCCCCCTGGCAGCCACGCGCGCGGCCTCGAAGCTGCGCGCGCGCCCCTCCCTGATCGCCTGCGCCATCGCGCCCACCTGCGCGCGAAAGGCATCGGCGTCCCGCAAGGCGAGATCCTGCGCCAGGTTCCACACATGCAGGTGGACGAGAATGTCGTTCGCGCTCCAGCCCTTGAAGCCGGTGGGCCTCTCCCAGTCACCCGGCGCAAGCCGTTCGAGAAACCGCGCCAATGCCGCACTTTCCGCGCCGAAATCCCGTGCCTGCTGCATGCCCGTGCCCCTCAATCCGCGGCCTCGTCCGGGCCCGGCGAGAGGGCCGTGCAGACGCACAGGATCCGTGCAGGCGCATCGCCGGCCGAGGCGTAGAGATGGCCCAGCCGGCTGTCGAGGTAGAGGCTTTCGCCCTTGCGCAGCAGCACCGCGGGGCGGCCCTCGGCCTGCACGATCACGCGGCCCTCGAGCACGAACAGGAACTCCTGCCCCTCGTGGCTGACCATGCGGTCGAAGCGCATCTGTTCCAGCGGCTTCAGATCGCCCAGCATGGGCGTCATCTGCTTGCCGCGCACCTGCGGGAACAACATCTCGTAGACGTAATTCTCTGTCTCGAGCCGCCCGGCCTCGCCCAGCCGGGCGATGGCGAACTCGCCCGGGGCGAACTCGTCGCCGGCATCGGCGAACAGTTCGGAGACGTCCACGCCCAGCCCCTGCGCCAGCTTGGTGAAGCGGTCATAGGTGGGGGCCATCAGGTCGCGCTCGATCTTGGACACGGTAGACAGCGCCAGCCCCGCGCGGTCTGCCACCTGTTGCAGGGTCAGGCCGCGCCCTTGCCGCAGGGCGCGCACGCGGCGCCCAAGCGACGGCACTTCGGTCTCGGGTCCCGCATCGTTTTGCGTGGCGGGGGCTTTGGCGGCTGGCTTGGTCATCAGCGCCTTGTTATCGGTTTGCGGCGGCGGAGGCCAGATTTTCCGATCTGCCGCACCCGGTTTCTGATCGGAAATACCGCAGCGGTTGCACGCGGGACGCCGGGCAGGCAGGGTCGGGGCGACTCGGCAGCAACCGGAGAAGACATGGCACAGGGCACGCTTTTCATCACCGGGGCCTCCAGCGGGATCGGGGCCGCCACGGCGCGCGCCGCCGTGACGGCGGGCTGGAACGTGGGCCTGTTCGCCCGCAGCGCAGAGCGGATCGGAGCGCTGGCGGACGAGCTGGGCCCGGCCGCGCTGGCGCTGCCCGGAGACGCCACGAGGCTGGAGGAACAGGAGCGCGCGCTGGCGGCGCTGGCCCTGCGCTTCGGCGGGGTGGAGGCGGTCTTCGCCAATGCGGGGCAGGGGCTCGAGGCGCCGGGCACGGAGGGCGGCGATCCGGAGGAATGGCGGGTCATGCTGGAGGTGAATATCCTCGGGATGCTGTGGACGGCCAAGGCGGCGCTGCCGCATCTGAAGCGCTGCAAGGGCCATTTCCTCGCGACCGGCTCGGCCGCCGGGCGGCGCCATGTGCGCGGCTCGGTCTACGGCGCGTCGAAATGGTTCGTCCACGGATATGCCGGGAACCTCGCCGAGGAGATGGCCGAATGGGGCGGGCGCTGCACGCTGATCGCGCCCGGCATGGTGAATACCGGCTTCTTCGACGCGCCCAAGCCCGACAAGCTGCAACCGGAGGACGTGGCGCGCGCGGTGATGCACGCGCTGTCCGCGCCGGCCCATGTGAACACGCGCGAGGTCTACCTGATGCCCAGGGACTGAACCAGGTCCGTCCCGCCCCGACGTCAAGAGCCGAGAGGAGTTGCCCGTTGCGCCAGTTCCGTTATCCTCGCGCAATGTCGCTCTGCCCGGGTCGTCGGTGCGGGGCCATGCACTACAGGGAGACAGACTCATGAAAAAGACGACTGCGCTGCTAGCCTCGGCGCTCCTCGCCTCCACGGCGATCGGAGCCTCGGCCGAGACCCTGCGCTGGGCGCGCGCGGGCGATTCGCTCACGCTCGACCCGCATGCCCAGAACGAGGGGCCGACCCACACGCTGGCCCACCAGATCTACGAGCCGCTCATCATCCGCGACATGGCCGGCGCCTTCGAGGCCGCGCTGGCCACCGACTGGGCGCCCAAGGAAGGCGATGCGAACGTGTGGGTGTTCAACCTGCGCCAGGGCGTCAAATTCCACGACGGCGCGGATTTCACCGCCGAGGACGTGGTGTTCTCGATCAACCGCGCCAAGTCGGACGATTCCGACATGAAGGAGCTGCTCACCTCGGTCACCGAGGTGCGTGCGGTGGATGACCACACGGTCGAATTCGTCACCGACGGGCCCAACCCGATCCTGCCCTCGAACCTGACCAACCTGTTCATGATGGACAAGGGCTGGGCCGAGGCCAACAACGCGGTCAAGGTGCAGGACGTCGAAGGCGGCGAGCAGACCTTCGCGACCACCAACGCCAACGGCACCGGCCCTTACGCGCTGGTCAGCCGCGAACCCGACGTGCGCACCGTGCTGACCCGGAACGAGAATTACTGGGGCAAGGACGAGTTCCCGCTGGACGTGACCGAGATCGTCTACACCCCGATCCAGAACGCCGCCACCCGGGTGGCCGCGCTGCTGTCGGGCGAGGTCGATTTCATCCAGGACGTGCCGGTGCAGGATCTGGGCCGCGTCGATCAGACCGAGGGGCTGGTGGTCAAGACCACGCCGCAGAACCGCACGATCTTCTTCGGGCTCAACATGGGCGCCGACGATATCGAGCGCGACAATGTCGAGGGCAAGAACCCGCTGGCGGATGTGCGCGTGCGCGAGGCGATGAACATGGCGATCAACCGCGAGGCGATCCAGCAGGTCGTGATGCGCGGCCAGTCGGCCCCGGCCGGAATGATCGCACCGCCCTTCGTCAACGGCTGGACCGAGGAGATGGACGCGATCTCCAGCGATCTCGACGCGGCCAAGACGCTGATGGAGGAGGCGGGCTATGCCGACGGCTTCTCGATCCAGCTCGACTGCCCGAATGACCGCTATGTCAACGACGAGGCGATCTGCCAGGCCGTCGTGGGCATGATGGCGCAGATCGGCGTCACCGTGAACCTGGACGCCAAGCCCAAGGCGCAGCACTTCCCGCTCATCACCAATGATCAGACGGATTTCTACATGCTGGGCTGGGGCGTTCCGACCTACGATTCGGAATACGTGTTCAACTTCCTCGTCCACACGCGTGGCTCCGAGCGCGGCAGCTGGAACGGCACCGGCTTCTCCAATGCCGAGGTGGACGAAATGATCGTCAGCCTCGCCTCGGAGACCGACCTGGAGAAGCGCAACGAGACCATAGCCTCGATCTGGAACGTGGTGCAGGAGGAGGTGATCTACCTGCCGATCCACCACCAGGTGCTCAACTGGGGCATGGCGGAGAAGATCGACATCGAGGTGTCCCCGGAGGACGACCCGAAGATGAAGTACTTCGTGATCAACTGACACTGCGCCGGGCGGCTTTCGAGCCGCCCGCGTGACGGCGCGCCTCCGCGAGGGGGCGCGCCCTTTGCACAAGGCCCGCGCCATGCTCGCCTACATCCTGCGCCGCGTTTTCCAGTCCGCCCTTGTCCTGCTCGTCGTGGGGCTGGTGGCCTTTTCCATGTTCCGTTTCGTGGGCGACCCGGTCGACAACATGCTCGGCCAGGAGCGCACGATGGCGGATATCGAACGCCTCAGGGACCAGCTCGGCCTCGATCAGCCCTTCCCGGTGCAATACTGGAAGTTCCTGACCCAGGCCGCGCAGGGCAATTTCGGCCTCAGCTACCGGCAGGGCCGGCCCGTGTCGGACATCCTGGTGGAACGCCTGCCCGCAACGCTGGAACTGGCCTTCGTCTCGGGGCTGCTCGCGCTTCTTGGCGGCATCGCGCTGGGCGTGTTCACCGCGATCCGAAGGCGGGGCACCGCGGCCAACATCATCATGACGGTCAGCCTGATCGGCGTGTCGCTGCCCACATTCCTGATCGGCATCCTGCTGATCTATGTCTTTTCGGTCGAGTTGGGCTGGCTGCCCAGTTTCGGGCGCGGCGAGGTCACCCGGATCGGAGGCTGGACCACGGGGTTCCTGACCGAAAGCGGGATCAAGGCGCTGATCCTGCCCGCGATCACGCTGGGCCTCTACCAGATGACGCTGATCATGCGGCTGGTGCGCACCGAGATGCTGGAGGTGCTGCGGCAGGACTACATCCGCTTCGCCCGCGCGAGGGGCCTGCGCGAACGCGCGATCAATTTCCGCCACGCCCTCAAGAACACCATGGTGCCCGTCATCACGATCACGGGCCTGCAACTGGGTTCGATCATCGCCTTCGCCATCATCACCGAGACGGTGTTCCAGTGGCCGGGCGTGGGGCTCTTGTTCATCAACGCGATCCAGTTCGTCGACATCCCCGTGATGGCGGCCTACCTGATGATGATCTCGGTGATGTTCGTGGGCATCAACCTGATCGTGGACCTTCTGTATTTCGCCGTCGACCCGCGCCTGCGGGTGGATCGCACCGCGGGGAAGACCACATGACCGACGCGCCTCTCAGCCCCGTCCGCGACGCGCGTGCCCGCAGCACCCTGCGCCGCGCCTGGGAAAGCGATTTCACCTATTCCTTCCGCCGCTCGCCGGTGGCCCTGGTCAGCTTCCTCGTGGTCGTGGTGCTGATCCTCGCGGCGGTGCTGGCGCCCCTGATTGCGCCGCATGATCCCTTCAACCCGGCGACGCTGAACCTGATGAACGGCTTCACCCCGCCGTCGACCCCGAACCAGTTCACCGGCGACTGGTTCCTGATGGGCACCGACGACCAGGGCCGTGACGTGACCTCCACCATCCTCTACGGGATGCGGATCTCGCTGTTCGTGGGCTTCGCGGCGGTGCTGCTGGCATTGGTCCTGGGCGTCACGCTCGGCCTGCTGGCGGGCTATGTCGGCGGCTGGACCGAAACCATCATCATGCGCGTGGCCGACGTGCAGCTGACCTTTCCCGCGATCCTGGTGGCGATGCTGATCTTCGGCATCGCCAAGGGCATCACGCCGCCCGAATACCGTGACCAGATGGCGATCTGGGTGCTGATCCTGGCCATCGGCCTGTCCGACTGGGTGCAGTTCGCCCGTGTCGTGCGCGGCGCCACGCTGGTGGAGAAGAACAAGGAATACGTGCAGGCCGCGCGGCTGATCGGCCGGACGCCCTTCGCCATCATGCTGCGCCACATCCTGCCCAACGTGCTGAACCCGGTGCTGGTGATCGCCACGATCAGCCTTGCGCTGGCGATCATCGCCGAGGCGACGCTCTCCTTCCTCGGTGTGGGCGCGCCCCCTACCAAGCCCTCGCTCGGCACGCTGATCCGCATCGGGCAGGAGTTCATGTTCTCCGGCGAGTGGTGGATCCTGTTCTTCCCCGCCGTCACGCTGCTGGCGCTGGCGCTGTCGATCAACCTGCTGGGCGACTGGCTGCGCGACGCGCTGAACCCGAGACTGCGTTGACCCGTTGGAAGGTGTGTCGATGATTGCAAGAGCCCGTCTCGCCGTGTTTGCCCCGTGCCTCGTGCTGTGGCTCGCGCTTCCCGCCGCCGCGCAGGAGGCTGACCTGGAAGCACGGCGCGCCGCGGCCGAGCGCTACCTCGCCACCGAGGGCGCGCAACTCATGCTGGCCGGGATGACCTCGCCGGAGGCGGTCGTTGCGCAGTTGCGCAGCCAGTTCCCGGCGATTCCCGAGGACGTGGTCGCGGGAATCGCGGAGATCGCGGCCGAGGAGCTCTCGGCAATGCTCCCAAGCCTGGAGCGCGCCCTGGTCGAGGCCACCGTCACTTCCTTCACGCTGGAGGAGATCGACGCCATGGCCGATTTCTACGGCTCCGAGACGGGCGCCGCGATCATGGGCAAGATGCAGCCCTACATGGCCGCCGTCTGGGCCGGCATCGGCCCCGAAATGCAATCCGCCCAGATGGCGATCGCCCGCCGTGTCGACGAGATGATGGCGACCCGATGAACCGCGAGGACCACTCTTGACCGATTCCCCCACCCCGACCCGCCCCGATATCGGGGACAACGCGCCGGCCGTGCTTTCGGTGCGCGATCTCGTGGTCGAGATCCCCACCCGCGCGGGCGTGCTGCGCCCCACCGACGGCGTCAGCTACGACATCCGCGCCGGCGAGATTCTGGGCGTGGTGGGCGAGAGCGGTGCCGGCAAGTCGATGACCGGCAACGCGGTGATCGGCCTGCTGGACCCGCCGGCCCGCATCGCCGCCGGCGAGATCCGGCTCGAAGGCGAGCGGATCGACAACCTTTCCCACGACAGGTTGCGCCGCCTGCGCGGCAACCGGATCGGCATGATCTTCCAGGATCCGCTGACCTCGCTCAATCCGCTGCTGACCATCGGCGACCAGCTGACCGAGACGATCCTCGAACATCTCGACGTCAGCCAGGCGCAGGCGCGCCAACGCGCCATCGCCGCGCTGGAGGAGGTGGGCATTCCGGCCGCCCGCTCGCGGATCGACAGCTACCCGCACGAATTCTCGGGCGGCATGCGGCAGCGCGTGGTCATCGCGCTCGCGCTCTGCGCCGAACCGGTGCTTGTGATCGCCGACGAGCCCACGACCGCGCTGGATGTCTCCGTGCAGGCGCAGATCGTGGCGCTGCTCAAGCGGCTGTGCCGGGAAAGGGGCGTGGCGGTGATGCTCGTCACCCACGACATGGGCGTGATCGCAGAGGCCGCCGACCGGGTCGCGGTGATGTATGCCGGCCGGCTCGCCGAGCTCGGCCCGGTGCGCGAGGTGCTGACCAGGGCGCGCCACCCCTACACGGCGGGCCTCATGGCCTCGACGCCGCTGGCCAGTGCCGGCAGCAAGCGGCTGCGCCAGATTCCCGGCTCGATGCCGCGGCTGAACGCGCTGCCCGCGGGCTGCGCCTTCCATCCGCGCTGTGAGCGCGCCCGGGAGAAATGCCGCCAGGAGCCGGGGCCGACGCTTGCCGCCTGCGACGGGCGCGCGGCCTGCTGGTTCCCGCTGGACGTCACCGAAACGGAGGGCGCGGCATGAGCACGCTGATCTCCGTCCGCAACCTCACCCGGGTCTTCGACGTCTCCAGGCCCTGGCTCAACCGGGTGATCGAGCGGCTTCCAAAAGCCTACCTGACCGCGGTGTCCGACGTGTCCTTCGACATCGAGGAGAAATCGGTCTACGCGCTTGTGGGCGAGAGCGGTTCGGGCAAATCCACCATCGGCAAGATCGTGGTCGGGCTGGTGCCGCCCAGCGAAGGCAGCGTCGAGATCGACGGCGTGGATCTCTCGCGCGAGACCGACGCCGCCAAGGTCGATCGCATCCGATCTGACGTGCAGATGATCTTCCAGGATCCCTTCGCCTCGCTCAATCCGCGCTGGCGCGTGCGTGACATCATCGCCGAGCCCGTCAAGTCGCGCGGCGGCGATACGGCCGGGCTGGCCGAGCGCCTGCTGGAGCAGGTTGGCCTGTCGGCGGCCGATGCAGGCAAGTTCCCGCATGAATTCTCGGGCGGCCAGCGCCAGCGGATCTGCATCGCCCGGGCGCTCGCCTCCAATCCGAAGGTGATCGTCTGCGACGAGCCCACCTCGGCGCTCGACGTCTCGGTGCAGGCCCAGGTGCTGAACCTGATGAGCGACCTGCGCGAGGAGCTGGGCCTGACCTATCTCTTCATCAGCCACGACCTCACGGTGGTCCAGCACATGGCCGACGTGATCGGCGTGCTCTATCTCGGCCGGCTGGTGGAGGAGGCCCCGCGCGACCTGCTCTTCGCCGCACCCAAGCATCCCTACACCCGGATGTTGTTCGACGCGGCGCCGCGTATGGATGCGTTCGGCCGTGAAGTCGAACCGCCCAAGGGCGAGATTCCAGACGCGATCAACCCGCCCTCGGGCTGCGCCTTCCACCCGCGCTGCCCGCTGGCGGTGGAGCGTTGCTCCCGCGAGCGCCCCGAGATCCGCCGGATCGGAGAGACGCGCGTGGCCTGCCACTTGGCGGAATGAGCGGCGCGCGGACCCCCGGAGCGCGCCTGTTTCCGCCTGTTTGCACCCCGCGGCCCGGATTCTTCCGGCCTCGACCAACCCTTGGGGCTCCTGCGCAGCCGGATGCTGGCTGTTCCGCATCCGGGGTAGCGCCGCCGTGCAGTTCCACCCGGGAAGAGCGGACGAGACATGCGCCCATCCGGGTCGCGTGACGCGATACCGGTCGTGCCTTGCGGTCCTGCCGGCGAGGAGGCAGGCGCGCGGCTCCGCATCCGTTTCGATGCGGCGCGGAAAGCCGGGCGGCGGGTCTTGCGGCGATCCAGCGCCGCGCGCCCGGTCCGCCTGCGCCATGCACCGCTCGAAGTTCCGCCGGGCCGAGACCGGCAGTTCCGCCCCGCCCGGTTCTGGCAGGAGAAGCATGGCCGGCCGGATGCCCAGCGCCTCGACACGGGGCGCGATGTTCGCGGGCGGGCGAGGATAGCGGGCTGGGGGCTGGGGCATCGTCATTGTCGGGGCGGTGATTGACTGGCGAAAGAGAGGGGAATAGCCTTACGGTGCAGGCGTGACACGGTGACATTCTCGCGGCCGTAGCACGGTCTCCGGACCGGAGCGCCATGCGGGGTTCCCGGGGCAACCCGGATGCGAGGCCCCGCCGCCTGCACCCCAATTTCTCGCGTGCCCAATCGTGATGCGCCCCGGCCCGCCCCCTCCGGCGCACGGGCCGGGACTGTCCCGGCCCCGGCGCGGGCCGCTCTTCCCACGCCAGGGCAGCGCCGGGGCTGAGCACCCCCGGCACGGGATGACCGGGCCAGCGCGCCCGGCGGCAGCCCGAGCTGCGCGCAGATCGCCGCCGCCGCGCGCTCAACGCCTTCCAGCGCCGGCAGGACGTCGCAGACGAGGGCATCCTTTGCGCGACGATCCACGACAGGCCTGCATCTCGGTCAGGATGAGGAACCCTGGCCGCGACATGTCGAAGGTGGCCGGAGTGTCCTGTAGCGGTCCGACGGTGGACGCGTCATGGCCGGGTCCGCGAAGATGCCGATCCATGTGCGCAATGGCTGGTTGGCCGTGATCGGCATAGCGCGGCGTTCGTGGCGCGGGCCGATGAGTTGGAACAGAACGCCGGTCCCGCCCTGCTCCTTCGAGACGCATGGGAGGCCGTCAACGGCTTGCAGGTGGGCCTTGTCGAGCGTGGCGATTGCGTTCTCGTCGACGGTCTCGAGCCGTGGGGCGGCGCTGCAGGCGGCCATGACGCCCGCGCGCTGCATGCGCAGCGGATCGTGGCTGTTGCGGTGGGCGTGCGTCAGCGTCGCGCCCTCGATCACCCGGTTCATGCGCCCGACCCGAGCGTTGGTTGGCGGGTGGTTCGGCTTGCTCGGCCCGTGCCGATCCCGTGCGCCTCGCGGATCATCTCGAGAAAGCCCCTCGGGCGGGGGAGGATCGCGTTCCGGTTCCTCGGCTGCCCGGCGAACGAGATGCCCGGCGTCGTTGAACCTGCCCCGGCCGGTCTGCGCCGCGGCGATGTCTCCGGGACGCGCAGGTCGCTCGGCCCGTCCGCCGGACCCTCGACCCTCGCCCGCGTCCGCC
>Ga0008833_1000634_pt1 | contig 28817 bp, 23 predicted proteins | sample HotLakConsoUCCLE_FD_62216 | JGI IMG/M metagenome (GOLD analysis project Ga0008833, IMG submission 62216) | Hypersaline microbial mat communities from Hot Lake, Washington, USA - Hot Lake Consortium UCC-LE | ecosystem: Environmental > Aquatic > Non-marine Saline and Alkaline > Hypersaline >... | reverse complement strand
CATGAGTTGCTCACGGGTGCGGCGCAATACCTCCGCCTCGCCGTCGGCGATGGCCGCGACGCCGGTGCTCTCGGTGTAGTCCGCCGCATCTCCCGGCATGCGCGGCAAGGTGTTGAGAAGCCGGAAATCGCCGTGTCCCGAGGTCTGCGAGATCATCGCGCCCGACGGGAAGATCCGCGGACCCGCGACGACGCCGCGATCAACCGCCATCTTCAGCCCGAAGACCGGCCCGCCGGTGTCGCGCACGGTGGTGAAACCGCGCTGCAGCGTCGCTCCCGCTTCCTGCCCGGCGACGAGGTGAACGAAGGCGATGTCCTGCGTCAGCGCCGCGAGCTGGCTCACGCTGACAAGGGTCGCATGCCAGTGGCAGTCGATCAGTCCGGGGGTGACCGCGCGGCCGCCGCAGTCGATCACGTCGGCGTCCCCGGGCCCGGTGCCCGTCGGAAGGATCGCGGCGATGCGACCGCCGTCGACGAGGATATCCCTTCCCTCCTGCATCGAGAGGTCGCGACCGTCGAAAAAGCGGAGATTGCGCAGAAGCGTCGGACGGCCGGGGGCCTGGGCGCGGACTTCGGTCGGAACCAGACCGAAACCCGCGAACATGCCCAGCACGGCACCGGCACCGCCGATCATCTGGCGCCGGGAGATATCGGCCTCGATCCTGTCCATCGCGGCCTGGGTTTCCGGCGCACCGCAGAGGCATGGGTTGATCGGCTCGATGCCAAGTTGAACCGCTTCGTAGCAGGACATGCACATTTGAGAATTCCTCCGATAATCGGTGTTGAGGCGTCACCGGACGCGCGGTCGCAATGAGGTTACCGTGACTCAGTAACGGAAGTGAATCAAAGGATTTCATTTGCGAGATGTCGCGAAAAACGGCGGCCGTAGAGCCCCGGATTCTCCTTGTGACAAGCCTTGCGCCCAAATGGGCGTTTTCAGGCTCTCTCGTTGGGCTGATGAAAGCTGATCGTGGCACGCATTGATCAAGTCGATGAGGCAGGTCAACGAAGAATCCTTTTCCAGGAGCCTGTTGGTGCATGACGGGTGATTATTTGTCAGAGATTTTGCCGCGTCAGATTGGTGGAGCGGCGCGCTCGGTGATCAACTGACGGGCAGTTACCCTTTCGCGGTGGATCATGTACAAGCCGGCGCCGATGATGATGGCGATGCCGGTCAGGGTCAGAGCGTTGGGGAAATCGCGGAACACGAGATAACCCAGCAATGTCGCCACGGGCAATTCCAGATATTGCAACGGTGCCAGCGTGGCCGAGGGCGCCATGGAAAGCGCGTATGTCATCATCATATGGCTCAGCGTCGCGAAGAACCCGACCCCGAGCAGCCAGAGCCAGGCGATCCCTGCAGGCCAGACCGGATCGAGCAGTTCAACACCTGAGCTTTCGGCCAGCACCATCACCGGCAGGCACAACAGGCTGGCGATCAGGCCGGTGTGGAATTGCAGGGCCACAGGATGGAGCCGCCGTGACAGCCCGCGCGTCACGAGGATGTAGAACGCAAACCCCACGGCCGTGCCCAGCGGGAACAGCGCCACCGCGCCGAAGGCGGAGAAACTGGGCTGGATCACGAACATGACACCGACAAAGCCCACAAGTGCCGCCCCCACACGGCGCGGGCCGACATCTTCGCCGAGATAATACTTGCCCACCAGCAGCACGATGAACGGGGCCACGAACACGATGGCCAGCGCATCGGCCAGCGGCATCACGCGGATCGCGGCGATGAAACAGAAGGTCGAGACAAACAGGAGGACCGCACGGAGCAGCAGCGCCAGCCATTGCTGCCGTGCCACCCGCAACGACAGCCCCATGCCCCAGACAAACGGCGCCATCAGCGCGCATTGCAGGAAAAAGCGTGCGGCCGTGATCTGTCCTACGGGTACGCTGCCGGATGCCAGCTTGGCCGCCACGTCCAGCAGGGGGGCGGTCACGCAAAACCCCACCATAAGGGCGACACCGGCAAGGACGCGGTCGGCGGACGGGGTGGTGGAGGTTGTCATGGAGCCCGCCTAGGGTGTCACACCGACCGCGTCTATCCATTTCCCGACGCGCCTGGCCGGATCTGACACAGCCGGATGCTGTTCTTCCGCGTCTGTCCGTGCGCGTGCCAGAGGATGGTCTTCGCCACGCGCACTCTCAGGGCCTCTCTCCGCGATGTCCTGCCGGGCTGCGGATAAGGATGGGAAGGCGATGGCCAAATGCTGCGGTCGATACGACGGGGAAGAACGGGCTTGGTGCCAGCCGTATGCAGTTGAAGCAGCCTTAGCGTATGGTGCCTGTCGCGCACGGGAATTTTGCCAAGCCAGACAAGCACGATCATTGCGATGACGCAAAGCAATACCAACGCATAGCCCAACCACCATAACCGGCGCGACCGGCGCCCGGCGCCGAAACGATGAAGAGGACCCTTCGGTACCGTCATTGAGGGGGCGGCTTGAAAAGGAACTGCGCCGAGAACGCGAAAGTTGCGCTGCCAGCAAGCCAGATGAGGGTCAAAAGCACCCAATTGATCTCGGGATCAAGGGCATGGCCACGCAGATAAGTCCCTACGAGCGGCCCAAACACGACAACGGCCCCCATCCAGAGACCAAGGAGAGCTTCGGCAAGTGTTGGTCTGCGCAACTTGAAACGCGGCATCGGGACGCCCTTGTCGTTGGACTTTTCCGAGCTGGCACTGCGCTTGCCTTGGACAGAGCGTATTCGACAGATGTTGTGAGTCAAGCTTGGGACCCAACCCCACGCGCGCCGTCCTGCGAACGGCGCATCAGCAGATGCCGATGACCGGTCTGCGATGCGGTCGGGCAGGATGCGTCAGGTGCCCGCAGACGGCTAAGGTCCGGAAGCCGAAGCCTCCAACATACCTGCGAAGCTACAGGTCGCCGGTATGGACGAGTTCGACAGCCTCCTCCACGTCCGACGCGGCGGCAGAAGGACGTCGCTGATGGTACTCCTCGTCTCCGCCGCGATACTTTTCTGTTCGAACCGGAATGCCCCGGTCGATACCGGCTTCTATTGCACCAGCGGCGTCGCTTTCGGCGTTATCGCCGATCATGATCGCGTCGGGTGGATCGCACCCCGCGCTGCGAACCCTGGCCATGAAGTATTTAGGTGACGGCTTGCCAACCAGCATCGGCGATGTGCCGCTCGAATGCTTTAACGTGCGCACGAACGCACCGGCGTCGAGGCTCGACTCACCGTCGGCGTCCACGAAAGCGCAATTGGCCGGCAGAGCGAGGAATGGAGCGCCTTTTGCCTGCTTGAGGAACGGTGCGTTCATGCGGTCGTATGCGAAGTAAGGCTCGGCATCGCCGACGACGACTGCAAACCTGTCGCTGTCCGGCAGGCTCGGAACGTCCGCTTCGAGGTCGGGGTAAACGAGAAGGTGCGGGTCATTCTCAGCCAGGCACGGCCCGCTTCGGCCGGCGTGAGGACCTCGCTGGCCCTGAGGGGGAATCCCATTGATCGAACTCGCTCCAGTGTCGCGCGCTTCGGACGCCGTGTTGAGTTCGTAAGGAATTGCCCCGGGCGCTGGTTCTCGCGCAGACGTTCGACAGGTCCAACGACACCCGGAACGGCCTGATCGCCTTGGTGGAGCACGCCGGCGATGTCCAGAAGTGCACCAGACGACCTGCCGCCTCCCAAGCCTGCCTTGACGCGCCATACCCCGTGAAATACTCACTGAGGTTGCCGAGCGGGTATGGTGTAATGGTAGCGCCCCAGCCTTCCAAGCTGGTCGTGCGGGTTCGATTCCCGCTACCCGCTCCATACATACGTCTGCGACAGCCACTGCTGCCTAGAATACACGCGAAGGCCAGCCGCGTTCCTGGCGAGGTGATGCGGCTTCGCTCCCGTCGACCCGAGCGGAAGACTGTGTGCGGTACTCCGGTTGCCAAGTTCCATGCCCCAGGCGGCCAGGGCGGGGCCGTGAAGTGACTTGTCACCGGTGCGCACCCCGAGGCCAAGCCGTCACAAAGGTTCCTTGTTCCGGCCCCTATCGTGGGGCAAGAGGAACTCGGTAAAACAGGTTGCGCTCATGGCACTCATTCATCCGGTCATACTTTGCGGCGGGTCCGGCACCCGTCTGTGGCCTTCTTCGCGGAAGGCGTTTCCCAAGCAATTCATCCCTCTTGTCGGCTCCGAAAGCCTGTTCCAGACCACCCTGAGACGTTTCGCGCGGCCCGAATTCGACCGGCCCGTCATCGTCACCGGCGAGCCGTTCCGGTTTCTCGTGCGCGAGCAGGCCGAAACGATCGGTCTCGACGACACCACGATCATCCTCGAACCCGAGGGCCGCGACACCGCCCCGGCGATCCTCACCGCCGCACTCACCTTGCGCGACGAGCCCGAGGCGCTGATGCTCGTCGCTCCTTCGGACCACATGATCACCGATGTCGACGCGTTCGTCGCGGCCGTGTTGGCCGGGGCGGAGGCGGCTCGTGCAGGCGGGCTCGTGACCTTCGGCATCACGCCCGAGCGCGCCGAGACGGGCTTTGGCTATCTCGCGCTCGACGAGGCGCCGGTGCCTGGCAGGGCCCAGCCCGTCGCCTCCTTCGTCGAAAAACCAGACCTCGCCCGGGCCGAGGAAATGGTCGCGGGCGGGCGGCATCTCTGGAACGGCGGGATCTTCCTGTTCCGCGTCGCCGATATCCTGGCGGCCTTCGAGACCCACGCCGCGGCGATGATCGCGCCCTGCGAGGCCGCCCTGCGGCACGCCGAGACCGACCTCGGCTTCATCCGTCTCGGGGCCGACTACGGCCGCGCCACCGCTCAGTCGATCGACTATGCGATCATGGAGAAGGCGGGGCATATCGTTACCGTCCCGGTCACGGCGGGCTGGTCCGACCTCGGCTCCTGGGCCGCCGTCATGGCCACGGGAGTGGCCGACTCGGGCGGCAACGTCACCGACGGGGCCGCGACGGCCATCGACTGCACCGGCAGCTACCTCAGAAGCGAGGACGGCAATCTCCACCTCGTGGGCCTCGGTCTCGAGAACATGATCGCGGTCGCGATGCGCGACGCGGTGCTCGTCGCCCCGATGGACCGGGCGCAGGACGTGAAGTCGGTCGTCGAGACCCTCGACGCGATGGCGGTGCCCCAGGCCCGCGAGTACCCGCGCTTTCACCGCCCCTGGGGATGGTACGAGACGCTCTGCCTCGGCGGTCGGTTTCAGGTCAAGCGCATCATGGTCAAGCCAGGCGGCATCCTGAGCCTGCAGAGCCACATGCACCGTTCCGAGCACTGGGTCGTCGTCGCCGGCACCGCGCGCGTGGTCGTCGGCGAGGATGTCAGGCTGCTGTCCGAGAACCAGTCGGTCTACATTCCCCTCGGCGCGACGCACCGCATGGAGAACCCCGGCAAGGTGCCGATGTATCTCATCGAGGTGCAGACCGGCGCCTATCTCGGCGAGGACGACATCCAGCGTTACGAAGACGTCTACCAGCGGAGTTGAGGCGGCCCCGGATACCCGTCGCGGCACCGGACCGAGAACGCCGGTCCCCCCTGCCGCAAGGATCCGTCCGCCCGGTGGCAGGCTCGCGATCGAGCACAGGCCGCGTGTCGTCTCTCAGCCTGCGGTCGGCCCGGTCGCGCTTGCGGTGTCCATCCGTTAGCCCGAGTACCCCGGTGACTGGTGCCAGCGCCAGGCATCGGCGATCATTTCCTGCATGGTCGAGCGCCGCGGCGTCCAGCCGAGCATCTCGCCCGCCCGCGTGCTGCCCGAGACGAGCTTCACCGCGTCCCCGGCGCGTCTCGGCCCCTCGACCACCGGCACCTCGCGGTTGGTGATCGCGCCCGACTGCGCGATGACCTCGCGGACCGAGAAGCCGTGGCCGGTGCCGAGGTTGTAGGTGTCGCCCCTCTGTCCGGAGAGGAGACGGTCCAATCCGGCCAGATGGGCGTCGACGAGGTCGGAGACATGGACATAGTCGCGAATGCAGGTGCCGTCCGGGGTGTCGTAATCGGTGCCGAAGATGGTCAGCGCCGGGCGCTCGCCCGTCACCGCGTCGAGCATGAGCGGGACGAGGTGCGTCTCGGGACGGTGATGCTCTCCGATCTCGCCCTCGGGGTCCGCGCCGGCGACGTTGAAATAGCGAAAGATCACCGCGTCGAGGTCGTGGGAGGCGCCGAAATCCCGCACCATACTTTCGATCGCGAGTTTCGAGGCGCCATAGGCGTTGATCGGGTTCGTGGGCTGGCTTTCGTCGAGGGTCACCCCGTCGGCATCGCCGTAGACCGCGCAGGTCGAGGAGAACACCATGCGGTGGCAATCGGCGGCAAGCATCGCCTCCACGAGATTGAGCGAGCCCTGAACGTTGTTGCGCCAGTATTTCCCGGGGTCGCGCGTCGCCTCGCCGACATCGGAGCAGGCGGCGAAATGCATCACGGCGGCCGGGCGGTGGCGCTCCATGACCTCCGCGAGCCTGCCCCGGTCAAGAAGATCGCCCCGTTCGAAGGGGCCGAACTTCACCGCGTCGGCCCAGCCGGTGGAGAGATTGTCATAGGTCACCGGCACATGTCCGGCCCGCGCCAGGGCCTTGCAGGCGTGGCTCCCGATGTAGCCTGCACCGCCGGTGACGAGAACCGTCCGCCCCTGTGTCATACCGTCACCGCCTCGCGGGGTGCCGGCGAAGGGGCAGGGCGGCCATACCGCGTTTCTTCGAAAGGTGCCGCACCGGCCTTTGCCCTTTCAGACCTTCCACCTGGTGCAATCCGCCCGGTCATCTCCGAACTGGTCATCTCTCACGCCCGCAACTCGTGTCCTTGCGACCTATTGCCTGCCGGGCGGTTCGATGCAACGCCCGACCCCGGCTTCTCCTGCCGTTCGCCCACGAAACGAACCGTGTAATCGGTGCTGTTGCCGTTCCGGAAACGCTGCTTGCCGGTCGCGAGGTGAGCACAGTCCGACGATGCCGGTCGCGCTCGTTCCCGTGGCCCAGACGCCGACGACCCACGGCGGAAAAGCCTGACCGGGAGAGATGGTGACATCGCCGACCGAACCGTCGAGCACGATGACGCGGACGGTGCTCGCCACGTCCAGAGCGATGGTCGGGCTAGGCAGGTCCGCCGCGTCGTCGGGCGCGATCGGCGCGACTCCGGTCGCGGACAAAGCGGAGGTCGGGGACGTATCGGGGGATGTGTCGGCGGGCATGGGTCTCACGCCACATCGAGGTCTTCGTCCGGAGCTTCGGGCGTTTCGCTCTTTCCGGCGCGCGTCAGCCTTCGCTTGACCTTGCGCTCGATGCGTCGGCGGACACCGCAACCCGCCGGGGCCGAACAATCGTCGCCACGTGGTCCGATTGGCTGCACCCGCGCTGAAATCGCAATGGAAACCCGCGGCGCGACTGTGCCCGCGCGGCGAGCTGTGCTAAGCGGCAGCACCAGTATCGATAAGAGTTCGAGGACCGCGCTCATGGCCAGTGATGCCACCCACCCCGCTTCACCGTCTCTCGGCGGCGTGAACATCCGGGGTCTCGTCTGGCTGGCCGTCGCGTCGCTCGCAGCCGGCTGGTTCTTCATCGACGGTCTCGATGCGCTTCTTGAGGCGTGGCAACTTCCCGAGTACAGCCACGGCCCGCTCATTCCGGTGCTCTCGGGTCTTCTGTTCCTGCGCCAGTTGAAGGACGTGCCCGTCGATCCCGGCCCGAAGCGCGACCGCTGGGTCGGGGTGACGGTCATCCTCGCAGCCATCGCCTTCGGCGCGCTCGGAAAGCTCTCGAATATCGACGATCTCGTCGCCTACGCCACGATCCTCTGGGTGGGGGGCATTCTTCTGGTGAGCTTCGGGTGGAAGACCGGCAGGCATTTCTGGCCGCCGGTCCTGCATCTGGTTTACATGCTCCCGTTACCCGGCGTGATCTACTACAAGCTTTCGACCTGGTTGCAGATGGTCTCGTCGGAATTCGGCGTCTGGATTCTGCAACTGATGAGCGTGCCGGTCTTTCTCGACGGCAATATCATCGACCTCGGGGTGATGAAGCTCCACGTCGCCGAGGCCTGCTCGGGGCTGCGCTACCTCTTCCCCATCATGTCGTTCTCCTACATCTTCGCGGTGCTCTACCAAGGCCCGATGTGGCACAAGGCGGTGCTGCTCATCGCCGCCGCGCCGATCACGGTCATAATGAACTCGGTGCGCATCGCCGTCGCGGGATACATCGTGAACGAATACGGCGCCTCCTGGGTCGACGGCTTCACCCATTTCTTCGAAGGCTGGGTGATCTTCATCGCCTGCGTCCTCCTGCTGTTTCTTCTCGCGCGCATCATGCTCTTCTTCCGCCGGGACCGGATCGGTCTCGTCGACGCCCTCGACCTCGACACCGACGGGCTCGGCGCCCAGGCCGCGCGGCTGCGCCTCGTCCGGCCCTCGCGCGCGCTCATCGCCTCCGCCCTTCTCGCTCTCGCCGCGGCGCTGGCCTGGCAGGCGGTTCCGACCCGCGACGGCGTGGCGGTCGCGCGACAGGATTTCGCGACCTTTCCCGCAGTGGTTGGAAACTGGCGCCGCGCCGGGCTTCCCGACACCCTCGAGCCGAGAGTTGCCTCTGCCTTGGGTGCTGACGACTATCATCTCGCCGATTTCGTGCACCCGGAGGCGGGTGCGCATGTGAACCTCTTCATCGCCTGGTACGACGACCAGAGCCAGGGTGGCGTACATTCGCCGGAAATCTGTCTGCCGAGCGCTGGCTGGGAAATCGCATGGCTCGAGCGCACCGATGTCGCGGAGGCGATGCAGAGCGAGACGCCGTTCAACATCAACCGCGCGATCATCCAGAAAGGCGAGGCGCGGATGATGGTCTACTACTGGTTCGAGCAGAAGGGCCGCCGCATCGCCTGGGATTTCGCCGCGAAGTTCTGGCTCGTTGTCGACGGCATCAGGACGGGGCGCACAGACGGCGCGCTCGTCCGCCTCACGACCGTGATCGGTGAAAGCGAGACGGACGCACAGGCGGAGGAACGGCTCCAGTCGATGATGCAGGACCTGATGCAGCCCCTGCCGCGCTACGTCCCGACCGGGGCCTGAGCCCGCCTATGCCTCACGGCATGGGCACTTCGCTGACGAAATGCGGCACCTGATAGCCTCTTTGCACCGCGGGGCGCTCGGCTATGCGCAGGTACCAGTCCCGCACCGCCGGAAAATCGCCGAGATCGATCTCCTGCCATTCGAAGCGCGAGATCCAGGGCCATGAGGCCATGTCTGCGATGGAATATTGGCCGCGTCCGTCGCCGGCGACGTAGTCGCGGCCGGTGAGCTGCCTGTCGAGCACGCCGTAGAGCCGGCGGGCCTCGCCCGCATAGCGCTCCTCGGCATAGGGCGCCTTGCCCTTGTTGTACTTCACGAAGTGATGGGTCTGGCCGAGCATCGGCCCGAGCCCGCCCATCTGCCACATCAGCCACTCCACCGTGCGCCAGCGCGCCTGGCCCGTCGGCAGGAACCGCCCCGTCCTTTCCGCGAGGTAGAGCATGATCGCGCCGCTTTCCATCAGCGACAGCCCCGCCTCCCGGTCGACGATCGCCGGGATCCGGTTGTTGGGCGAGATCTTCAGGAATTCGGGGTCGTGCTGGGCGCCCGCCGTGATGTCGACGGGGTGCACCTCGTAATCGAGGCCAAGCTCCTCGAGCAGGATGGAGACCTTGCGTCCGTTGGGCGTGGTCCATGTGTAGAGGTCGATCATTCGTCGCTCCCGCCGATCGTTCTGCATAGCATCCATGCCATCATGCCAAGTGGCGCAAGGGAAGGGGACTATTCCACCCGGTTCCGCCCTTGGTAGGCCCTGTACCACTCCACGAACCGGGGTATCCCCTCCGACAGGGGCGTCGAGGGCTTGTAGCCCGTCAGCCGCTCGAGAAGGCCCGCGTCCGCCCATGTCGCCAGGACGTCGCCCTGCTGCATCGGCAGGAAGTCCTTTTTCGCCTCGAGCCCGAGGGCTGTCTCGATCTCGCCGATGAACGCCATGAGCGTATCGGGGGCGGATTTGCCGATGTTCACCAGCCGGTAGGGTGCGACCGGGCTCAGACTGTCGCCCTCGGGCACCTCACCATCCGCCGGGCGTTCCGGCACCGCGTCGAACAGCCTGACGATCGCCTCGACGAGATCGTCGATGAAAACGAAATCCCGCCGCATCTCGCCGTGGTTGAAGACCCTGATCGGCCGCCCTTCGAGGATCGCCTGCGCGAAGAGCCAGTAGGCCATGTCCGGCCGCCCCCAGGGTCCGTAGACCGTGAAGAACCGGAACATGGTGATGGGAATGTCGAAGATGTGGCTGTGTGAATGGGCGAGAATTTCGGTCGCCCGCTTCGTCGCGGCATAGGGCGAAACCGGCCAGTCCGCCCGCATCGTCTCGGCATAGGGCATCTCGCGGTTCGCCCCGTAGGCCGAGGAGGTCGAAGCGAGGAGCGCGTGGCGCACCGGTGTCTCCCGGAGCGCTTCCAGAAGCTCGAACGTGCCGAGGATGTTCGCCTCCACGTATCGGCGCGGGTTCTCAATCGAGGGCCGCACACCCGCCTCTGCGGCGAGGTGAACGACGATCTCCGGAGTGTGCCGGGCGAGGGCCGTCTTCAGCAGCCCGGGCGTCTCGATCCGCCCGGTGATATGGGTGTAGCCCGGCTCGTCCTCGAGGCGGGACCGGCGCGCGCTCTTCAGCGCCGGATCGTAGGTCTCGGTCTCGCAATCGACCCCCACGACCCGCCAGCCCTCTGCCATCAGCCGCCGGGCGAGGTTGAACCCGATGAACCCGGCGGTGCCCGTCACGAGAGCTGTCGTCATGGAACCTATCCGCATCGTTGACGATGACCACATAGGCGTTCCCGTCGCGGCGCGAAAGCGGAGAGCGTGCCTGCCTTGTGCCCGGCGGGCGACAGGGCGTCGGCATGCGCCCTGCTACCCTTGACGCCGGACGCGCGATTGTGTCTGCCGAAGGGGTTGTCGGTTTTCGAGTGCGAAGGAGTTGAACCATGAAGATCGCCATGATCGGGACGGGATATGTCGGGCTCGTCTCGGGGGTCTGTCTTTCTGATTTCGGCCACGACGTGATCTGCGTCGACAAGGATGCCGGCAAGATCGCCAGGCTCCAGAAAGGCGAGATTCCGATCTACGAGCCGGGCCTCGACGATCTCGTCGCGCGTAACGTCGGAGGCGGCCGGCTCTCGTTCACCACCGATCTCGCCGACGCCGTCAACGAAGCCGACGCTGTCTTCATCGCAGTGGGCACGCCGACGCGGCGCGGCGACGGTCACGCGGACCTCACCTACGTCTATGCCGCCGCCGAGGAGATCGCGGCGGCGCTCGACGGCTATACGATCGTCGTCACGAAATCGACCGTTCCCGTCGGCACGAACGCCCGGGTCGAGGAGATCATCCGCGCTGCCCGGCCCGATGCCGAGTTCGACGTCGCCTCGAACCCCGAGTTTCTCCGCGAGGGGGCGGCGATCGAGGATTTCATGCGACCCGACCGCGTCGTCGTCGGCGCCCGGAACGAACGCGCCCACGAGGTGCTCGAGGACATCTATCGGCCGCTCTTCCTGCGCGACTTCCCCATCGTGAAGACCGATCTCGAAAGTGCGGAAATGATCAAGTACGCCGCGAACGCGTTCCTCGCCGTGAAGATCACCTTCATCAACGAGATCGCAGCCCTCTGCGAACGCGTCGGCGCCGACGTGAAGGAAGTCTCCAAGGGCATCGGCCACGACAAGCGCATCGGCAACAAGTTCCTTCACGCCGGGCCGGGCTACGGTGGGTCCTGTTTTCCCAAGGACACCTCCGCGCTCGCCCGCATCGGACAGGAACACGGGATGCCGATGCGCATCACCGAGACCGTCATGGCGGTGAACGACGCCACCAAGCGGCGGATGATCGAGAAGGTGCTCGACCTCTGCGAGGGCTCCGTGAACGGCAAGACCATCGCGGTGCTCGGCGTCACCTTCAAGCCCAACACCGACGACATGCGCGACGCCCCGAGCCTCACCATCGTGCCGGCACTCGTGGGCGGCGGGGCGAAGGTCAACGTCGTCGATCCGCAGGGCCGTCGCGAGGGCGAGGCGTTGCTGCCGGCCGTCACGTGGTTCGACGACCCCTACAGCGCGGCGACAGAGGCCGACGCGGTCGTGATTCTCACCGAATGGAACGAATTTCGCGCGCTGGATCTCGTCCGGCTCCGCCAGGGCATGCGCGGCGCCATGATGGCGGATCTCCGCAACATCTATGCACCCGAGGACGCGCGCGCCGCCGGCTTCACCTACGTCTCCGTGGGTCGCTGACGGCGGCTTTTATCAGTTGGTGTAGCCGTATTCCTCGTTGCCGCGCGGACCGGCATCGAAACGGCACTGGTTCAGCACGATGCCCAGAACGTTCGTCTGCTCGGCGATCTCGCGTTCGCAGATGTCGATCTGCTGGGCGGTCGTCACTTCCGCCTGTGCCATCAGGATGGCACAGTCGACATTGCGCAGAAACGCCCGCGCGTCGTCGGCGGCCAGAAGAGGCGGCAGATCGAAGATCATGACGTCCGGCGCGTAGGACTTCTCGATCTCGTCGATGAGTTCGGCCGTGCGTTCGCCTGCGAGCAACTGGGTCGGGTCCGCCTGGTGGTAGAGGGCCATGGAGACCGCGAGGTTCGGGCCGACCCGCATCGCCTGGTCGCCATAGGCGATTTCACCCTTGAGGAATTCCGAGATATCGCGCCGCGGATCAGAGCCCATCAGGCGCGCGACGGCGGGCCGCCGCAGATCGAGATCGAAGAGCGACGTGCGCAGGTCACCTTGCCGGGCGATTGCGAGGGCGAGATTGCAAGCGGTCGTCGACTTGCCGCAATTGCCGGTCGGAGAGGTGATCGCCACCCGGCGCCATCCGTTCTTGCGGAGCTCGACCAGGAGCTTGGTGCGCAGCACGTCGTAATGTGCGGCATTGGGACCGGGAGTTTGCGCCACCAGACGGCGGGCGTCGCCCGGTGTCTTCGGCAGCGTGATCTCCGGCAGCGCCGTCCAGCGATTCATGAGATCGTCGGGCAGAAGTCTCGGGCCGGGGCGCTTGCGTAGCGCGGCCTCGCCGTTTCTGCCTCCGCCGGGCGTCTTCGGCGGCTGACCGCCACCCTTCTTGCCTTCGCGACGCTGGCGGGCCTGTTCGATCGCGACTTGCAGCTTTTCCATGACTTACGCTCCGAAAACTCACAATATGGACCGGGTTCAGACGGCCAGACCCCTGATCAGCTCTTTGGCGCTCTCCGCGAGTTCCGGCAGTGGCATGACATATTGGTGCACCATGTAGAGAGCGGCGGGCGTCAGGACGAAAAACAGCAGAAAGACGCTCACCTGAAGCATCCGCCGCGTCCGCTCCTGCCGGCGCGTCCGGATGTAGGGGATCGTCGCGATCGGCGTGATACCCACTCGCGAGACAAGCTCCGCCGGCCGCCGTATGCTGCTGTTGAGAATCTCGAGAAGAGCGAACAGTCCAGCAGCTGCAGCGACGCCCGCAAGACCTCCGGCGGCCACGATGAGCTTTCTGTTCGGGCTCGCGGGCCATTCCGGAGGGGTCGCATTCGCGACGATGGTGATGCGCTGTCCCTGGGCCGTCAGTTCGATTTGTTGACCGGTTCTGGCCCGCGCCAGTCGTGAGACAGCGCCATCATGTTGCTGCTGCACGTTCTGGTAGGCCCTCTGGAGCGACTCCAGGGCGATCGCGGTCTGAGGGGTCCGCTCGATCCTCTCGCGAAGGGTTTCGAGCTCCTTCTCGACGCCTGTGATCTGTCCTGTCAGCGAATTTGCGCGGGCGTCGATCTCGGCCAGCGTCACGTCGTACACGGTCGGCCCCTGGCTCGTCGAAGCTCCGTCATCTCCCTGCCCGCTCACGACCCTCCGGAGTTGCTCGATCCTTGTCTTCAGAACCGTGACCCGGGGATTGGTCTCGGAATACAGTGCCAAGGCGGAGCTGAGTTCCGATTCGAGATCTCGGAGCTGGCGTTGCTCCGGCGTGAGGTCCGCCTCGGCGGTCCGGAGACTGCCAGTCTCCTGGTAGACCGCGATGACGCGTTCGCGCTGTTCTTGGAGCGACGTAAGTTCTCGGTTGAGGCCAAGCAGCCGTTCTTCCAGCGCCGACTCGCGGTTCAGCCGAAAATTCAGGGATTCCGGAAGCGTCGTCGCGTTTTCCGACTTGAACGCGGAGATCCGGCCCGACTGGACAGCGAGTTCCTCGGAGAGCCGCTCGACCTCCTGCTCGAAGAAGTCCAGCGTATTGCCCGCGCGCTGGGTTCGCATCCGGATATTCTCGTCGAGCATGCGCGTTACGTATTCATTCGCGACAGCCGCTGCGATCTCGGGGTCTCCGGCGGAAAAGGTGATGTCCACAAAATTGGCCTGATCGCGACGGACCCTTGTTCTGATCCCCGTCGCCGCATTCATCCTGGACACCACTTCGTCCGGCGACAAGCCGCCGGAAAACACGCCGAACTTGTTCGCGATTTCGATCATGTTCGCCCGTGAAAGAACCTGCTGCTGAATGATCTGGATCTCTTCCGCAACCCCTGTATTCACGGTCGACGCCGCCAGTTCGTCGGGAATCTGCGGGGCCTCCACGAGAAGCCGCGCAGAGGCTTCATAGCGGTCGGGCTGGTTGATCGCATAGGCCACGGCGACGATGCCGAACAGCGCAACGAGCGCGATTATCATCGGTGACCGGCGTAGCAGAAGGCGCCAGTAGAATCGAAGCATGTCACTCATTCTGCAGCCTCACTTGTCACATTCATGGCGGACACGAAGATCCCGTCGTCGATCACTTCCTCGATGATCGCGACCGTCACGATCGGGCTTTTCTCGGCGGCGGCGTAGACGAGCCCGAGATCGCAGAGCTTGTTCACGAGGCGCGGCACCCCGCCGGAACAGGCGGCGATCTTTTCGATCGCTTCCTCGCTGAATTCCGTTCCCCGGCCGCCGACATGTGTCAGCCGGTGCTTCACGTATCCCGCGACCGTCGCCTCATCCATCGCCGGAATGTGGTAGGTCGCGCTGATGCGCTGTGCGAACTGGCGCAACTCGGGACGCATGACCAGGGCGCGCAGTTCCGGCTGACCGACGAGAATGAGCTGCAGCAGATCGTCCTTGTTGGCATTGATGTTCGTGAGCATCCGAAGCTCCTCGAGGCCCTCGACCGAGAGATTCTGCGCCTCATCGATCACCAGCACCACGCGGCGGCCGTGGGAATATTCCTCGACGACGAAATCCTGCAGGCGCTGGAACAAGGTTACGTAGCTCTCGGAGTAGTCGGCATCCACGGCCAGTGCGTTCAGCACCCATTGCAGAAGCTCGCCGCGATTGCCCTGTGCGTTCGAGATCAGCCCGATCGTGACATGCTCCTGCACATCGGCCAGGAGCTTCTGCACGAGAGTGGTCTTGCCCGCCCCGACCTCGCCGGTGATCAGCGTAATCGGGGCGTGGGTGAGCATTCCGTACTCGAGAACCGAGAACGCGCGCCGGTGGGGCTTCGACCAGAACAGGAAATCCGGATCGGGAAGCAGCGTGAACGGCCGCTCCGAAAAACCGAAGAAATCTATGTAGAGTTCGTCAATCGCCATGGTAAAACGTGGCTTTCCCCAACGTACACACAACCAGTAGATACAAATCTGTTACCGTCGTTTCGCCTTGCAAGGCAATCCGGGCACAACCTCTGCCTACGGTGTATCCCTGCCACAGTCTACATGATCCGAACTTGAAGAGGAATATGTTGCAGTGTCGGATACGGTGCGACGGCAACACGACGATTGTGGCTGCCATGCGCTGCGCCGCAATGCCCGGCTTGGCACGCCGCGCGGGGGCTTCTAAGGTCTCGGCGTCACGTCAAGGTGAGCATGTTCTATGATCAATTTCAGAGCCGGTTTGGTGATTTCAGCAATGGTCCTGCTCGCAGGCTGCGAATCTGACGAGGAGCGCGCGGAGCAACACTTCGAAAGCGGCGTCGAACTCTTCGAGGCCGGCGATGTCGACCGTGCGGTCGTCGAGTTCCGAAACGTCCTCAGGCTCGACGCGAACCACAAGGACGCCCGCCTCCTGTTCGCCCGGATCTCGATGGACCGCGACAATACCGGCGACGCATACCGGAGCTACCTGCGCGTGGTCGAGCAGCACCCCGAAGTGCTTGAAGGGCGCATCGCCCTCGCCGAGATCGCAGCCTTCACGCAAAGCTGGGAAGAGGCGGAACGCCATGGGCGGGCCGCGCTCGAGCTCGCTCCCGACGATCTTGACGTGCAGGTGGTCAACGCCGTTCTCGATTATCGGCAGGCGCTTCTCGACCGGGACGACGCGGCGCGGGCCGAGATCGTTTCCCGCGCGGAGGCGCTGGTTCTCGAACGTCCCGACAGCGTCATCCTTCGCAACATACTCGTCGACGGGCGCAATTGGCTAGGCGACCTCGATGGCGCGCTCGAGCAGGTCGATGCCGCCATCGCCCTCGAGCCCGAATACAAGCCGCTGCACTTTTCCAAGCTCTCCATCCTCGGCGCCACGGGAGACGAGCCCGCCATCGAGGCGCATCTTCGCGACATGGCCGCCCGGTTTCCCGGCGACGAGGACATCGAGGCGTCGCTCATCCGCTTTCTCGTGCAGACCGGCGACATGGAGAAGGCCGAGGCGTTCTTTCGTGACATCGCCGACCCCGACGGCCCCGAAATCGGACCCTACGCCGCCTTCGTCCGCTTCATCTCCGAGACCCGTGGCGAGGAAGCGGCCATCGCCGAACTCGACACGACCGCGGAGACATCGGTCCATTCCGCCGTCCTGCGCGCCATGCGGGCGGGCCTCAGGTTCGACATCGGCGAGCAGGAGGCCGCGATACGCGAGATGGAGGAAGTCCTCGCGGGCGATCCCCCGCTGCAGATCGCGGGAAACCTCCGCGTGGCGCTGGCGCAGATGCTGGTGACGACCGGAAACGAAGTCGGTGCGCGGCGGCGCGTCGAGGAGGCGCTCGATGCCGATCCGGGCAACATCGAGGCGCAGAAGATGGAAGCCGGCTGGCTCATCGAAGCCGACCGCACCGACGAGGCGGTGACGCTTTTGCGTGGGGCCCTCGAACAGGTGCCCGGGGACGTCGAGGCGATGCTGATCCTGTCGCAGGCCTATGGCCGTGCGGGCAGCCATGAACTCGGGCGGGACATGCTCGCGCTTGCGGTGGCGACCTCGGACAACGCGCCGGGACCGACCTTGCGCTATGCCAGCGCCCTGATCGACGAGGGCCGGTTGCGTCCTGCGGAAAGCATTCTGGTCGACGCGCTGCGCAATGCTCCGGAAAATGTCGACCTGCTCGCCACGCTTGGCCGCGTCTACCTGCTGGAACAGGACGTTTCCCGGGGGCGCGGCGTGGTGAACAGGCTAAGGACCCTCGGTACGGATGACGCCGACGAGGTGGCGGAGCGTCTTGAACTCGGTCTGCTCGCGGCGGAGCAGAGAACCGAGGAACTGGTCGCGAACCTCGAGTCCCTGTCACGCGACGGCGAGGCGGGAGCCCGGGCGCGGGGGCTTCTCATTCAGGCGCGCATCGCCGATGGCGACCTCGAAGGCGCCGTCAAGGTCGCCAGAGAGGCGCATGAGTCCGCGCCCGGTGACAGCGCCGCGCAGATCACGCTTGCCGTCACCCTTGCCGCGACGGGGGATTTCGACGGCGCGGTCGCGGAGTACCGGGCGATGATCGAGGCAGGCCGCGCCGATGGCCGGGTTCACCGCCTGCTCACGGCGACGCTTCAGCGCAAGGGCGATGAAGCCGCCGCCGCAGCGGCGCTCGCGGCCGGTCTGGAAGCGTTCCCGCTCGACCCGGAAATGCTCTGGATGCGCGCCTCGCTGCTCGAACGGGACGGCGACATCGAGGGGGCGATCGCGGTCTATGAAACCCTCTACCAAATGGATTCGGGCGCGCTGGTGGTCGCCAACAACCTCGCGAGCCTGCTGGCGACCTGGCGGTCAGACGACGCGGAGAGCATCGAGCGCGCCTACGCCATCGCGCGCCGGCTGCGCGGCACGGATGTGCCCGCCTTTCAGGACACTTACGGCTGGATCCTGCACCTTCGCGGCGAAAGCGAGGAGGCGCTCGATTATCTCGGGTCCGCAGCGGCAGGGCTGCCGGCGGACGCGATCGTGCAGTATCATCTCGGCATGGCGCTCGTTGCCGCGGGGCGCGAGGCGGAGGCGGCCGAACAGCTGCGTCTCGCGATCGACATCGCCGGCGCCGGCGACGCTCGTCCGCAGTTCGAATCCGCCCGGGCCGAGCTCGATCGGTTGTCGCCGTCGGTGGCACCGGACACATTGAGAGAGAATTGAAGCGACTATTTCCGGATCATGCGTAACGTCGCATGCCGTGAAGCAACAAATTCTCTTCGAATCGTGAAAAGATTCCAGAACTCGAGGTATGGGCTGGACACGGCGGTCTGCGATGGAGAATGTTTCGTCACTGGGGGCGGACTTGGAGAATAGTTCGATGAAATCAACGGTTCTTGCCGTGTTGGCACTCTTTTTCGCTGTTGCCGCGCAAGCTCAGGGGGCGTTCACCGTTCGCCCTGGCGATACGCTGGCGATCGAGGTCCTTGAAGACCCGCAACTCAATCGAGAGGTGCTGGTGCTGCCCGATGGGTCGATCAACTTTCCGTTTGCGGGTTCCCTGCGTGTCGCGGGTCGTTCCGTCAGCCAGGTCGAATCCGCGATCGAATCGGCCATTGCTCCCAATTTTGCCTCGACTCCGAACGTCTTCGTCACGGTGCAGACGTTGCGCGATCCCGACGAGGACGACGACGGCCCGACGATCAACGTGTTCTTCCTGGGCGAGGTGAACGCGCCGGGCGCGCAGGAACTGCCGCGGGGCACGACATTCCTGCAAGGGCTTTCCGTCGGAGGCGGACTGACGCCCTTCGCCGCCGAGAAGCGGGTCCAGCTTCGGCGGATCAGCCCCAAGACCGGCCGGGCGCAACTTGTACAGATCAACTATCGCGCTCTCACGCGGGGCGCGGCCATGTCACGCGACATCGTGCTCGCGGATGGTGACGTGATTCTCGTTCCGTCGAGGGGCTTGTTCGAATGACGAGACAGGTGTGAGCAGTAAGGACAAACGGCAGGCAATGTCGTGCTTCGTGCGCCGCGGCGCTTCTCTGGGCGCAATCGGCCTGGTGACGGCTGCGCCTTTCGGTGTTGCGACCGCACAGGACGCGGACCCCGCAGACGGGGGCGTGCTGGTCGAACTGGTTGGAAGCCAGACGGTTCTGGCGTCGGACAATTTCGATCTCGAAGATCCGGCTGACGGGTCCGTGGTCGCGCTGACGGGCCTCGGCGGGGCGATATCCAGCGTCACCCGGTCCAACGCCTTCGTTCTGGGCTTCCAGGTCGGTTTGGAGGTTGACGAGGAAGGATTCGAGCTCGGCGATTCCGGTATAGACCTGTCCTACATGATGATGGGTCGCGATTCCGAGTTCGAACTCTTCGCGGACTACCTGCGCAGTTCGATAACCACCGAAATTCTCGAAGACGGCGATGTCGACTTCTCGGTGACCTCCGGCACGAGGAACACCTACGGTTATGGTGCCCGCCTTCTGCTCGGTGCCGAGGGGCCGTTCACCTTCGCGCTCGAGGGCGAACGCCGGTCGGTCGAATTCGACTCGCAGGATCCTGACGCGACCGACTCGCGCTCCTTCGTGCTCGACGGTTCGGTATCGGCCGCCGTCGATCGGGCGACGGTGCTGCGGGTGACGGCGGGTTACACGGAAACCGATGAGGACGATCCGGCCGATACCTTCGAGACCACGACCAGCGTTGGGCTAGGCATCACCCGCGCTCTCGGCAACGCGACCAGCGTCTCGGCCGACATCAATTGGCAGGAGGTCCGGACCACGACCGTGGGAACCGACGTCACGAACGGTATCGGCGGCAGGCTGGCCATCGACCGCGACCTGCCGAACGGCTCCCTGGGCGCGTCGGCCGAGCGGGTCATCACGGTCGATGGCGCGATCGACGAGTTCCGCGTCAATCGCCAGATCGAGTTTCCCGCAAGCGCGCTGGGTCTCGAGGCCGGTATCGTGATCACCGGCGGCGATACGGTATCGCCGCTTCTGGGAATCGCCTACGAGCGCCTCGCCCCGGACGGGGCTCTGACGTTCTCTGTGACCCAGTCCGCCGATATTGACTCCGATGACCAGACGGTGCTCCGGACTGTCGGCAGCGCCGCCTACACCCAGAACATCAACGACCTGTCCTCCTACTCGGCACAGCTATCGGTCGCCAACCAGAGCGTTATCGGCGTGGACGACACCACACGTCGCATCGACGGGGCGCTGGTCTATAGCCGCGCGTTGACCGACAACGTTAGCCTCTCCACGGGGTACGAGCACGCCAGGATATTCGAGACCGGGACGGATGAGCGTGTGTCGAATACCGTCTTCGTGACGATCTCGCGGGTCTTCTCGGCCCGTCCCTAGCCACCGTCGGCAAGGCGGCGCAGGTAGGCGCCGTAATTCGACTTTCCGAACCTCTCGGCGGCGCGCAACAGCGCGTCGCCGTCGATCCAGCCCCGCGCGTGGGCGATCTCCTCGGGCGAGCCGATCTGCTGGCCCTGCCGCTCCTCGATCGTGCGGACGAAGTTTCCGGCATCGAGCAGCGAGCCGTGAGTGCCGGTGTCGAGCCAGGCATAGCCGCGACCCATCTTCTCCACCGTCAGCGCCCCGTCGGCGAGATAGGTCTCCAGAAGCGAGGTGATCTCCAGTTCGCCCCGCGCCGAGGGTTCCACCGCCTTCGCCCGCTCCGGCGCGGTGCCGTCGAGGAAATAGAGACCCGTCACCGCGTAGTCCGAGGGCGGAACCTCGGGCTTCTCGACGATGCCCTTCACCGTCTCGCCGTCGAAATCGACAACGCCGTAGCGTTCGGGGTCGGCCACCCGGTAGCCGAACACCGTGCCTCCCTCGCTCCGTCCGTCCGCCCGCGCCAGCACCTCGGGCAATCCGTGCCCGAAGAACACGTTGTCGCCGAGCACCATCGCAGAAGGCGCCCCCGCGAGGAAGTTCTCGGCGAGAAGGTAGGCCTGCGCCAGCCCGTCGGGCGAGGGCTGGACGATCCATTCGAACTCGAGCCCCCAGGCAGACCCGTCGCCCATCAGCTTCCGGAACTGCGCCTGATCGTCGGGGGTGGTGATGACCGCGATCTCGCGGATGCCGGTGAGCATCAGGACCGACATCGGGTAGTAGATCATCGGCTTGTCGTAGATCGGCATGAGCTGCTTCGACACGCCGATGGTGATCGGGTAGAGCCGCGTGCCGCTGCCACCGGCGAGAATGATGCCCTTGCGTGTCGTCATCTGGCTCCGAGCTCCTTCAATACGTCGTCGAGCCCCGCCCGCCAATCCGGGCGCACGATGCCGTAACATTCTGTTAATGTTGTGCAATCCAGCCGGCTGTTGGCGGGGCGCCGGGCGGGGGTCGGGAATTCCGAAGTCGGGATCGGTTTTACCCGGGCTTTCAACCCGCTACGCGAGAATGTTTCGCGTGCGAAATCCGCCCAGGTTGTGTCCGGCGCGCCGGCGAAATGGTGCGTTCCCCCCGGCGCACCCTCCGCGAGGGCCCGCGCGAGCGTCACGCAGGCATCGGCGATATCCGCCGCCGGGGTCGGGCCGCCGTGCTGGTCGTCGACGACGCCGACCTCCGCACGCTCGGCCCCGATCCGCAGCATCGTCTTCACGAAATTGCCGCCATGGGCCGAGAACACCCAGGCCGTTCTCAGGATGACATGGGCACCGCCCGCCGCCCGCACGGCCTCTTCGCCCGCGAGCTTCGAGCGGCCATAGGCGCCGAGCGGGGCGGTCGGGTCGCCGGGCCGCCAGGGCCGCTCGCCGGAGCCGTCGAAGACGTAATCGGTCGACACATGGACAAGCGGTATCCCCCGTTCGGCCGCCACCTCCGCAAGCACGCCCACCGAGGTGCCGTTCACCACCGTCGCCAGCGCTTCCTCCGTCTCGGCCCGGTCGACGCCCGTATAGGCCACGGCATTGACAATGGCGTCGGCCTCGAGGGAGGCCGCCGCTTCACGCACCATTCCGGGATCTGCGAAATCGGCGGCGTTCCGGCCGAGGGCCGTCACCTCGACGCCGGCGGGCGCCCGGCGCTGCAACTCGGTCGCAAGCTGCCCCGTGCGCCCGAAGACGGCGAGCTTCACGCGCCCGTCCCCCGCCGCTCGGCGGCCACCTCGCGCAGGGGCTGCCACCAGGCCTCGTTGTCGAGATACCAGTCGACGGTCAGCGCGAGGCCTTCCTCCAGCGTCACGCTCGGCCGCCAGTCGAGCTCGGCACGAATGCGCGCCGGGTCGATCGCGTATCTCTGGTCGTGCCCGGGCCGGTCGTCGACAAAGCGGATGAGCCGGTCGTGCGGCGCCCCCCCGGGCCGCCGCGCGTCGAGCAGCGCGCAGATCATCCGCACGAGGTCGATGTTTCGCGCCTCGTTCTCGCCGCCGATATTGTAGCTGCGGCCCACGCGCCCCTTCTCGAGAACCGTCAGCAGCGCGTCGGCATGGTCCTCGACGTAGAGCCAGTCCCGCACGTTCTCGCCCGCTCCGTAGACCGGAATGGGCCGGCCTTCGAGGGCCGAGAGAATCACCACCGGCACCAGTTTTTCCGGAAAGTGATAGGGCCCGTAATTGTTCGAGCAGTTCGTCAGCACCACCGGCAGCCCGTAGGTCTCGCCCCAGGCGCGCACAAGGTGGTCCGACGCCGCCTTCGAGGCCGAGTAGGGGCTGCGCGGGTCGTAGGGCGTCTCTTCGGTGAACTTGCCCTCGCTCCCGAGCGAGCCGAATACCTCGTCGGTCGAGATATGGTGGAAGCGGAAGTCCTCCGGACGCCCCGCCGCATCCCAGTGCCGGCGCGCGGCTTCGAGAAGGTTCATCGTTCCGGTCACGTTCGTTTCGATGAAGGCCGCCGGCCCGTCGATCGACCGGTCGACATGGCTTTCCGCGGCGAGATGCATCACCGCGTCAGGGGAATGGACGGCGAAGATGCGATCGAGTGCCGCCCGGTCGCGGATGTCGGCGTGCTCGAAGACGTACCCCGCCGCGCCCGCCACCGAGGCGACATTGGTGAGCGAGCCCGCATAGGTCAGCGCGTCGAGGTTGACCAAATCATGCCCGCGCTCCACCGCGAGACGCACGACCGCCGAGCCGATGAAGCCCGCGCCGCCTGTCACGAGAAGTTTCACTGCCCGGTCCCTTCTGGCCTCGGGGCATGCTGCCCCGCAGCACCCTGCTATCCCATGCCCCGGCCTGCGGGCAAGCGGGGCGACCACCCGCGCCAGGGGTTGCCGACAATTCGCGAAGAGGCCGCCGACTGTTCGCGCCGTCTCAGAAAGGGTTGTCCCATTCGGAGAACAGCGGCGCCGCGCGGTCCTTGTCCGACAGGACCGGCGCAGCCTCGAGCTTCCAGTCGATCGCCAGCGATGGGCTGTCCCAGCGCACGGAGCCGTCGGCGTCGGAGTTGTAGGGGGCGGAGCACTTGTAGAGCAGTTCGGCCCCTTCGGTGAGCGTTGAGAACCCGTGCAGGAAGCCCTCGGGAATATAGAGCTGCCGGCCGTTCTCCGCCGAAAGCTCGATGCCGAACCACTGGGCGTAGGTGGCGCTGCCGGGCCGGACGTCCACCGCGACGTCCCAGACAGCACCCCGCCCGCAGCGCACGAGCTTGGCCTGGGCATGGGGCGGCGCCTGGTAGTGCAGTCCGCGCAGCGTGCCCTTGGCTTGCGAAAGCGACTGGTTGTCCTGCACGAAGGTCCAGTCGAACCCCCGTTCCGCCAGTGCGGCGGTATTCCAGGTCTCCGCGAAGAAGCCCCGCGCGTCACCGTGGCGCTTCGGCGTGACGACGACGAGGTTCTCTATCGGGGTTGGCGCGATATCCATGAAGGCCCTTTCCGGTCGGCACGGCAGTCTGATAGCCTGACGGCTTGCCGCTGAAAATCCCCGTTTGCGCCTGTCGATTTGACAGCCGGGGCTTCAGGGACAAGTCTCGCGCCAATTCCGGAGTGAACATGCCCCCGTCCACCCGCCGCCACATCCGCCGCTTTTGCGGTCTCGTCATCTCGCTTGCCGCGCTCGCGGCCGGTCCGTCCCTGGCGCAGAGTCAGGACCGCGGCGTGTTCGACATCTATCTCGGCACGTTCAAGGTCGGTCTCTTCGCTTTTTCCGGCGTCGAGGAGCGGGGCCGCTACTCCACCGCGGGGCAGTTGCGCAGCGTCGGCCTGATCGGCGTCATCGCCGATGTGCGGTACGATGCGAAGTCGCGCGGCCGGGTCCGGGCCGGCCGCTACGTGCCCGAGGCCTACGAGGAGCGCGCGAACATCGGGTCGCGGTCGACCGATCTCGTGATGTCCTACAAGAACGGCGTGCCCGGGCCGCCGCGTTTCGACCCGCCGCGCGGCAGCGACCGTCCCGCCCTCGACCCCGCCGCACAGGGCGACGCGGTCGATCTCATGACGATGTTCTACACCCTCCTGCGGGATCAGCCGCAGGACGAGGTCTGCGGCCAGGAGTCCTTTGTCTTCGACGGGGTCCGGCGCACCCGGGTGCGCCTTCAGGTCGAAAGCCGCGCACCGGGGCGCATCACCTGCGCCGCCGAATACCGCCGCATCGCCGGCTTTTCGGCGTGGGAGTTGCGCGAGCGACCGGTCATTCCCTTTCGGCTCGTCTACGTCGAGACTGATGACGGGACCTATTCGGCCGAAGAGGGCATCCTCGACACGGTCTACGGCATCATCCGCCTCGAGCGCCGCCCGGAGGAGTAGGCGGTTCGGGCGGCCGTATCGAGACCCGGCGGCGCGGCTTCGGGGGCCGTGCCGAGCCGGGCGAGGATCTCCCCCGCCAGCCGCTCCGCGGCCCCCGGCGGCCCCATCGCCTCGCGCACTCTTGCCGACGCCTCGGCCGCGTCGTCGACAAGCGCGATCACCTCGCGGCAGATCGCGTCGTGAAGGTTTTGCCCGATCAGTTCCGGCGTGATCGTCCGGCCGGTCCGGCGGCTCGGGATCGACAGGATGCGCTTCTTCTTCAGCGCAAGACCCGCCGCGAACACCTTGATCTCGTTGCCGATGAGCGGAATCCGGGTAACATGCCCGGCAAGCCCGGGAAGCGGCACCGCCTCGGCGCAGCGCCGGTAGGTCGGCACCACCGTGACCATCGGAATGCCCGCCGCGCCGAGCTCGCCGGTATTCGTGCCCGGCAGAGTCAGCGCGACGGCGGCGCGCTTCAGGACCTCGCCGTTCGACACCGCCTCGATGCGCGTTCCCGCCGAAGTCTCGAACCATTCCGCACCGTCTCCGGCGTGGTGGGTCACGGCACTCGCCCGCCAGTCGCGGTTCGCCTCGGGCGCCGGAAAATCGCGGTACCATGCATCGGCGATGTAGTCCGACTTCGGCAGGACGAAGGAGATGTCGGGCCGTATCGCTGCGATCCGGTCGGCGGCCTCGGCGAAATAGGGCAGGAGAAACCCCGCCATGTAGTCGCGGCTGCCGGCGAAGATCGCGACCGTCTTCGGCTCGCGCGCCGCCCGCCCGCCGACCCCGAGCTTCGCGAGCGCTGCATCGACCATCATCTCGCCGACCGGTTCGGTGCCCCGCCGGCCGATCCGTTCGGGCATCGGGTTCAATCCGTTGTAGAACACGCGCTCGAACCGCTTCAGGATCGGGGCGGGGTGCTCGACATAGGCGAAGGCCGGCGCGCCGATGCGCCGGGCCAGAAGATGCGAGAGCACGAGTTCGCCGCCGAGATGCAGCACGAGGGTCTCCGCTCCGGGCTCGAAGCCCGGCGGAAAGCGCTTGCGAAAGATCAGGCCGAAGCTCTCGGAGATGCCGGCCACGGCGTCGACCGTCCCGATCCGCTCGACCGCCGCGCGTTCGGTGCCCGAGGAGAAGACGCAGGGCATGAGGCAGGCGAGAACCCGCGTTTCGGGACTCGCGGCCTTGATTGCGCGCGACAGCGGCGTCAGCCAGGCCGAAATCTCGCCCGGCCCGTTCACGGTGATGATGACCTGTTTCATGCCTGTCCGACTTCGCGCCTCGTGCCCGTCATTGCAAGCCCCGCCATGCCCGCTCACATCCGCATCCGGTCGCGGAGAAATTCGATGAACGACCGGTAGCCCCGGGTGTCCATGCCCCAGGCGCGGTTGACCATGGGCGTCGGGTCACCGAGGAGAACCTCGTTGATCCGCGTGACCTTTTCCGAGCGGACCTCGAACTGGTCGCCGAACTCGCGGCTGAAGCGGCGCTCGAGGCGGGACCATATACCGCCCGCGACCGGTTCGGTGATATGCCCGTGCAGCCTCGTGATGCCGCGCGCCTCCAGCCGGTCGAGAAAGGCAAGAACGAGCGTGCTGTAGAGCCTGTGTCCGCGCCCCGCGTCGGTGACGTTGAAATGATAGTGGGCGGGAAAGCGGTCGATGTCGATGCGGGGCTCCTCGCCCGGCGCCTTCGTGAGCATGAAGCGCAGGTAGCGCCGGCTTTTCGGGTCCTTGTAGCGGCCCGTCGCCAGCCGCCAGAGCGCCCGGGCGATGGCCCGGGGCACGATCCGGCGGGCCATCGCGCGCCGGTGGGCGCGGCTGTCGGGGCAGCCGAAGAAATAGCCGACGACCTCGCCGCCCTGTTCGATCACCCGCACCTCTTCGGGCGTGACGTCGGTGTAATAGCTCGACCAGTAGTCGGCGTGGATCTCGCGGTCCTCGAAGTAAAGTTCCGCCCCCTCGTTGCGGTAGGCGGTGTCGCAGCAGATGCGCCTCACCGCCTCGCGGTCGGCCGGGGTGTAGGGGCGGATGAGCGGAGCGGCGTCAGCGGCCATAGCGGCGGCCTCCCCATTCCGAACCCGCGCCTCTCAGGATGCGCGGCAGAACACGCGCGGCGAGCGCGAAGGCGCCCGGCTCGTAGAGCGCCCAGTTGAGGCCCTTCGCGGTGCCGCCTGAGCGAGCGAGGGCGAGGCGGACGAAGCCCGCGCCGAGGGCGTATCGCGCGAGAAACGCCCAGAGAAATGCCCCTCCGAAGGGAGCGAGAAGAGCCGTCGCCAGAAGCGTGAGCGGCCAGAGCGTCAGGACGCCCGAGAGCAGCGAGGGCGGACCCTGCGAGATGCGCAAGGCACGCGCGACGAGGGCCTGCGTGTCGGGGCAGGGGGCGACCAGCACGGGCCCCGCGCCCCGCAGGAACGCGATCCGGTGGCCACGCTCCTGGATCGCGCGGGCGAAGGCGAGGTCTTCGGTGAGCGCCCCGCCGATGGCGTCGAACCCGCCGGTTTCGGCGTAGAGGGCGGCGTCGAAGGCGAAGTTGCCGAAGAACACGCCGCCCCCGCCGAAGGGCGCGAGAAGCGCCGCGACCTGCCAGTAATAGGCGGCGTCCGCAATCTGCCATTGCGCGACAGCGGTGTCAGGCGGGGCGAAGGTGATCGGCCCGGCGACGGCGCGCGCGCGTCCTTCGAGGATCGGCCCCGCAAGGCCCGAAAGCCAGCCGGGCGGCACCCGGCTGTCGCCGTCGAGGGTGAGGATCACCTGTCCCCGCGCGGCGCGGAAGCCCATGTCGAGCGCCTGCTGGCGGGTGGTGAGCGGCGAGGCGGGGTCGGGGGCGGCACGGAGCAGCCGGAGGTTCGAAAGGCCCCGGCTCTCGGCGATGGCGATTGTCGCGTCGGTCGAGCGGTCGTCGACGAGGATAATCTCGAAGGCCGGCGCGCCGGTCTGGGCGGCAAGCGTGTCGAGGGTGGCGGCGATGCCGGCGGCCTCGTTATGGGTGGTGATGACCACCGATGCGCGGGGCTCAGCCATTGGCCCCCTCCCATCCCGCGAGGGTCCGGGCGGCGTCGGCGATGGCAGCGGACGCCCCCGGAGGGCCCATCAGCGCGCGGCCCGCCTCGGCCATTTCCGCGCGGCGGGCGGGGTCTTCAGCCAGTGCGGTGAGTGCGGTGGCGATGCTGCGGGGATCGGACGCGGCGGTTGTCGCCGCGGCCCCGAAATAGCGCTTTTTCATCGCGAGATAGGCCGGCCCCTGGTTGCCTGCCCCCGCGACCGCGACGAGCGGCAGGCCGAGGCCCGCGGCCTGTTCGTTGCCGGTGCCGGCCATGCCGACGGCAAGCTCGGCGGCCGCGAGGGCCTCGGCGAACCGACCCGGGACGACCTCCGCCGTGGCGCCATGCGCGTGGCACAGCGCGAGCCGGGCATCGTCGCGAGACACGACTTGCCAGCCCTCGGGCAGGGTTTCCGCGAGCGCGTGGAGGTCGAAGCCCGGCGCGGCGGGAACAAGCCCGTGCATTCCCTTCGTCAGTCCCATTGCGGCGAGCAGGAGCGCGGTATTTTCCGCGGCATCGGCGCGGGTGCCCGGCAGAAGGGCCACGTTCGTCCGGTCAGGGGCGGCGAGCCGCGACCCGTCCGCCCCGGCGACCCCGTCCATCATCGGGTTGCCGGCGAACACGGCGGCCACCCCCTTGAGGCGCAGGAGGCGGGCGGTCCGGTCGTCGCGCACGAAGACCCTGGCGACCCGCCGCATGAGCGCGCGCTCGAGCGGATTGTGCCCGTCGCTGCCGCCGTAGCGGGCGGATTTCGCCGACGACAGAAAGATCGTCGGAAGGCCCGACAGGACGGCGGCGGCGAGGGGGACGATGTCGCCGATGGCGACGATGGCGCGGGCTTGGCCGCGCAAGGTTCGGGCGTGGCGCATCTGGGCGAGGTAGGTGCCGACAAACCCCGCGCGAAGGTCGCGCAGGAACGAAGGCAGGCTCACGGTGCCGAAGCCCTCGCTCGGCAGCGTGTTGCGCGGCCCGAAGGTGGCGATGCCCAGGCGCGTGTAGCGCTCGCCGTCGCCCACCATCGGCCAG
>Ga0008833_1000632_pt1 | contig 29027 bp, 23 predicted proteins | sample HotLakConsoUCCLE_FD_62216 | JGI IMG/M metagenome (GOLD analysis project Ga0008833, IMG submission 62216) | Hypersaline microbial mat communities from Hot Lake, Washington, USA - Hot Lake Consortium UCC-LE | ecosystem: Environmental > Aquatic > Non-marine Saline and Alkaline > Hypersaline >... | reverse complement strand
CCGATGCGGTGCTCTGCGTGACCGATGACGACAAGACCAACATGCTGGCCGCGGTCCGGGCCAAGTCCGAGGGCTGCCCGATGGCCATCGCGCTGGTGAACGACCCGACGCTGGTGCCGCTGCTGGGCCCGCTGGGGATCGACGCCTATATCAACCCGCGCGCGACCACCGTCAGCTCGATCCTGCGCCATATCCGGCACGGGCGGGTGCGCGGGGTCTACTCGATCGGCGATGCCGAGGCCGAGGTGATCGAGGCGGAGGTGCTGTCCACCTCGCTGATCGCCGGGCAGCGCATCCGGGACATCGATTTCCCCGAGGGCGTGCTGGTGGGCGCGGTGCAGAAGGGCGACAAGGTCGTGAAGCCTGTCGGCGCGATGCGGATCGAAGATGGCGACGTGCTGGTGATCTTCGCCATGGCCAAGGACGTGCCGGAGGTGGAGCGCCTGCTGCAGGTCTCCATCGACTTCTTCTGAGCGATGCTTGCGCGGGTTCTGGCCCTTCCACTGCTTCTGCTGCTGACGGCGCTCGCGGCGCTGTCGATGTATGTGCCCGCCGCGCATGCGCTGGTGCGCGAGGAATTCCACATCGCGCGCAGCTTCTTCTACGGGGGCACGTTGACGCTGATCATGTTGACGCTGTTGGGGATCGCGCTGTCCGGGCGCCCGCCCAGGCGCGACCCGCAGCACCAGCTTCTGTCGCTGTTGGGGGCCTTTGTGCTGCTGCCGCTGGTCATGGCGGTGCCGTTTCACGAGGCGGTGCGCACCACCTCCTTCGTCAATGCCTATGTCGAGATGGTGTCCTGCCTGACCACCACCGGGACCACGTTCTTCGACGCGCCCGAGCGGCTCTCGCCGGTGCTTCATCTGTGGCGCGCACAGGTGGCCTGGCTGGGTGGGTTGCTGATGTGGGTGGCGGCGGCCGCGATCATGGCGCCGATGAATCTCGGCGGTTTCGAGGTGACGGCCTCGGCAGAGCCGGGGCAGGGCCAGGGACGGCTGGCACAGCTCGCCAACGCGGCGCCTCCCCGGCGCATCCTGCGGGCGGCCAGCCGGCTGGCGCCGGTCTATGGCGCGCTGACGCTGGCGCTCTGGGTGATGCTGCTGATCGCGGGCGAGGCGCCGCTTGCGGGGCTGGTGCACGCGATGTCGGTGCTGTCCACCTCGGGTATTTCGGCGGTGGGCGGGCTGGAATATGCCGGGGCGGGCCTGCCGGGCGAGGCGCTGATGTTCCTGTTCATGGCCTTCGCCCTGACGCGGCTGACCTTTTCCGGCGACACCATGACCACCGCCCGCCGCGGGCTGGGCAATGACCCCGAATTCCGCCTGGGCCTGGTGATCGTGGCGGCGGTGCCGCTGCTGCTGTTCCTGCGCCACTGGATCGGTGCCTACGAGGTGGACGAGGTCGAGAACCTGTCGGCCGCGCTGCGCGCGCTCTGGGGCGGGATCTTCACCGTGCTGTCCTTCCTGTCCACCACCGGTTTCGTCAGCGCCGAATGGGAGACGGCGCAGGGCTGGTCGGGGCTGGAGACGCCGGGCCTGATCCTGATGGGGCTGGCCATCGTCGGTGGCGGCGTGGCCACCACGGCGGGCGGCGTCAAGCTGCTGCGGGTCTATGCGCTCTATCTGAACGGGGTCCGCGAGATGGAGCGGCTGGTGCATCCCTCCTCGGTCGGGCGGGCGACCGTGGTGTCGCGCAGGCTGCGGCGGCAGGGCGCGGTGGTGGCCTGGATCTTCTTCATGCTCTTCGCCCTGAGCCTTGCGCTGATCACCGTCATCCTTGCCGCGCTGGGATCGGATTTCGAGCATGCGACGGTGCTTGCCGTGGCGGCGCTGTCCACGACGGGACCGCTGATCGCCGTGGCGGCGGAGCAACCCGTCGCGCTTGCGGCGCTGCCGGAGGCCGCCCGGCTGGTGCTGTGCGCGGCGATGATCCTGGGACGGCTGGAGATGCTGGCCATCATCGCGCTGCTGTCGCCCTCGCTCTGGCGGCGGTAAACTGCAAGACGGATGCGTCTTTGCCGCAGGACGTCGAATTGCGGAGATTCGGGCTGGAATCTCCCCCCGTGGCAAGACATACTCGCCCCGTTCGCCGGCCTTGGCCGCGCGGGCCGGGGACACGTGGAAACGACGCAAGAACAAAGGCACAGCGCATGGCATCGGACCGACAGAACCTCCAGGACGCCTTTCTCAACCATGTCCGCAAGACCAAGGTGCCGGTCACGGTGTTCCTGATCAACGGCGTGAAGTTGCAGGGCGTGATCACCTGGTTCGACAATTTCTGCGTGTTGCTGCGCCGCGACGGCCAGTCGCAGCTTGTCTACAAGCACGCGATCTCGACCATCATGCCGTCGCAGCCGATCAACCTCTATGAGGGCGACGAGTCTAATTGACTTCGCTTGATCCCGGGATGACGCGGGCCTTCGTGCTGCATCCCGACATCCGAACGGATCAGGGGCGGCGCGATGCGGCGCACGCCCTTGAGGAAGCGGTGGCGCTGGCCGCCGCGCTGCCCGGCCTTGCGGTCGAGGGGGCGGAAATCGTGCGGCTGCCCCGGGCGCATCCGGGGATGCTGTTCGGGTCGGGCAAGATCGAGGAACTGGGCACGCGCTTCGCCGAGGCGGGCGTCGAGCTGGTGCTGATCGACGGGCCGGTGACGCCGGTGCAGCAGCGCAACCTGGAACGCGCCTGGAAGGTCAAGATCCTGGACCGGACCGGGCTCATCCTCGAGATCTTCTCGGACCGGGCGGCGACGCGCGAAGGCGTGTTGCAGGTGGAGATGGCGGCGCTCAGCTACCAGCGCACGCGGCTGGTGCGGGCCTGGACCCACCTGGAGCGTCAGCGCGGCGGGCTGGGCTTCGTGGGCGGGCCGGGCGAGACCCAGATCGAGGCGGACCGCCGGGCCATCGACGAACAGCTGGTGCGACTGCGCCGCCAGCTGGACAAGGTGGTCAAGACCCGTTCGCTGCACCGCGCCGCGCGTGCGAAGGTGCCCTTTCCGATCGTTGCGCTGGTGGGCTACACCAATGCCGGCAAGTCGAGCCTGTTCAACCGCCTGACCGGGGCCGAGGTGCTGGCCAAGGACATGCTGTTCGCCACGCTCGACCCGACGATGCGGGCCGTGCGGCTGCCGAACGGGCCCGAGGTGATCCTGTCGGACACGGTGGGCTTCATCAGCGACCTGCCCACCGAACTCGTGGCCGCCTTCCGCGCCACGCTGGAAGAGGTGCTGGAGGCGGACCTGATCCTGCATGTGCGCGACATCAGCCATCCCGAGACCGAAGAACAGGCCGGCGACGTGCGCAAGATCCTCGACGATCTCGGCGTGCAGGAGCGGACGCCGCAGATCGAGATCTGGAACAAGATGGACCTGCTGGATGCGGAGGGCCGCGAGGCCGCGCGCACCACCGCCGCCCGGCGCGAGGACGTCGTGGCACTGTCCGCGTGGACGGGCGAGGGGCTGGACATCCTGGTGGACCGCGTGCGCCATGCGCTGGAGGGCGAGCGCCATGCGGGCGAGGTGCATCTGGGCTTTTCCGAAGGGCGCCGCCGGGCCTGGCTGTTCGAGCGCAACCTGGTGCAGGACGAGCGCCAGGACGATGACGGCTATCACCTTTCGGTGCGCTGGAGCCCCAAGCAGGAGGCGCAGTTTCGCAGCCTGGAGCGAGAGGACGGCTGAGCGGTTGCGGGCTGGCTGAGCGGTTGCCCGGGTCAACGTGCGGCGGGGCGCAGGACCGTGGTGCCGGAGGCGCCCGCGCGGGCCAGGCCCGGATCGAGCGACATGTTCACGTATTCGCCGCGCCGCCAGAGCTGGCCCAGGTCGTCATAGTGCCGGGACAGGAAATGCCCCGACTGGCCGGTCGACGTGATGAAGACGGAGCTGTCGGGGTCGCCGAAATCATAGACGCCGCGAAACCCCGCGCCATGGACGTTGTGAAACGGGTCCGGATCGCGCCCGCTGGTGCGCCCGCGCATCAGCGTATGGTCGCCGCCGCTGGTGGACTGGCGGATGTTCACGAAATAGCGCAGCACCGGCACCTCGCCCAGCGTGGCGTGGTCATGCGTGGCCTGGTGCGCGTCGCCCCAGCGCAGCGCCTCCAGCTGCCCGCCCCAGATCTCCTCGATCCAGACCAGCGCGTCGTCAAGCGCCAGCCGGGCGATGTCCGTGCAGGTTTCCTGCGCCGCGCTCTGGCGGATGTCGCACCAGGCGGCGGCACCGTCCACGTCGCGGAAGACGCGCTCGATGAACAGGGGCTCCACATGGTCGAACTCGTCGGCGAGCGGGCCGAGATCGTCGCGGATCAGCCGTTCCTGCAACGCGCGCAGCCAGGCGGCGTAAAGCAGCGGCTCGGGCAGGTGTTCGTTCATCTCGCCGTTCCAGTTGGCCAGCAGTTCCAGCGCGCGCTGGCGCTGCCGCTCGGGCGTGCCTGCGGGCGCGGCCTCGCCAGTGAACCAAAGATCGGCCCCGATCAGCGGGAGAAGCGACCGCGCGGCGAAGCTGACGGTGTCCAGCTGCGCCTCGATGAAGCTGTCGCGGGTATGCACCTCGCGCATCTGCATCAGCCGCTGCCAGCGCATCACGCGCTGGGTGTCGCCCCAGTCATGCGAGACATGCAGCGGAAAGGGCCGGTCCAGCAGCTTGTTGTTGGTGTTGCCCAGCAGCCCGCCCTGCGGCGCGATGAATTCGGGGTTGGCGGCATAGGCGAAGCGGCCCTGCCAGCGGTTTTCCGGCAGGTAGCCATAGGCCGGCATCCGGCCCTGGGTCTGGTGTGCGGCATCGCGGCGCGGCATGGCGCCGATCGTCTTCATCGCGATGCTGTCGCGGTCCACGAGGGTCAGGTTCTGCGCGGGGGCGACGTAGCGCTCGGCTGCCGCCAGCGCCTCGTCCACGCTGCCCGCAAGCATGATACCCAGCGCCGCCGACATGGATGTGTCGTCCTCGGACAGCGCGGTCCAGCCAAGCGCGGCCACATGGCCCGGCGGCGTGATCGTGCCCAGCCCGTAGCGGCGCGGCGGCAGGACCGGACCATTCTCGGTCCAGCGCAGGGTGACGGTGACGGGGGAGGCATCCTTCACCTCGATGATCGAGCGGCGGGTCTCGAAGGCCTTCCAGCCGTCGGGGGTGCGGTAGAGACCGGGATCGTCGGGGTTGAGCTCTTCCAGGAACACGTCCTGATCGTCGAGATAGGAGGAGGTCAGGCCCCAGCCCAGCTCCGCGCTGCGCCCGGTCAGGATCACCGGCATCCCGGGGATGGTGCCGCCGATCACCCCGCCCGAGGACAGCTCCAGCCGGGCGAGATACCAGATCGCGGGGGCCGAGAAGCCCAGATGCGGATCGTTGGCCAGCAGCGAGCCGCCCGAGGCCGAGCGCGCGGGCGCCGCCGCCCAGGCATTGGACGCCCCGGCCAGACCGCGCCGCGGGAACGGCGAGAGCGGGTGATCGGGCATCGGGGCGGCCTCGGCGTAACGGGGAACGCCGGGCACGAGGCTTGCGTAATCGGGCAGGGCGGCCACGCCCTGGCCCGGGGCGTCGGGCAGGATGTCGCGCAGCCGGGCGGGATCGTCCTCGAGCGCGACGGACGTGCGCGCGCGCAGCACCTCCTCGGAAAGGTGGCCGGACAGTTGCAGCGCCATCAGCTTGACGATCGCCAGCGAATCCGCCGGCTTCCAGGGCGAGATAGGCGCGTTGAACAGGAAGAATTCCGGCGCCCCCCGGCCCAGGCTGTCGCGGTTGATCTCTTCCAGCCGGGCGTTCACGCCGCGGGCATAGGCCTCCAGCGCGGCGCGGGTGGGCGCGTCCTGGTCCTCGACCGAGCGCACCGCGAGCGTGTAGAGATCGAAACGCCGCAGCAGGGTGTCGATTTCCAGCGTGCGGGCGCCGAACATTTCGGATAGCCGGCCCTGCACGGTGCGGCGCATGGTGATCATCTGCCAGAGCCGGTCCTGCGCATGGGCGTAGCCCAGCCCGAAGAACACGTCCTCGTCGCTCTGCCCGAAGATATGCGGAACGTTGGCGGTATCGCGCACGATCTCCACCGGGCCGCCTATACCCGCCACCGGCAAGGTCTTGTCGTAGTCGGGCAGCGAGCGGGAGGCGAGGTAGTAGACCACGATCACGACGAGCACCGTCAGCACGATCAAGGCGCTCGCGAGTCGAAGCAACCACCGGAAAACCAATCTCATGCCCTGTCCAGACCTGCCATTGCCGCCATAGCCCTTGTCATCCGCCCCATTGAGAGAGACAAACCCTGAGGGGAAAAGATGCAAGGGGAAATCACATGGCGACGACGGCATTTCTGGGGCTTGGCGTGATGGGCTACCCGATGGCGGGCCACCTGGCGAAGGCGGGCCACGAGGTGACGGTCTACAACCGGACCGCCACCAAGGCCGAGGCCTGGGCGCGGCAGCATGGCGGCAAGCACGCGCCCAGCCCGCGCGAGGCGGCGCAGGGCAAGGAATTCGTCATGGCCTGCGTCGGCAATGACGACGACCTGCGCAGCGTGTGCCTGGGCCCGGACGGCGCCTTTGCCGGGATGGAGGCCGGATCGGTCTTCGTGGATCACACCACCGTGTCGGCCGAGGTCACGCGCGAGCTGTTCGCCGCGGCGGCCGAGAAGGGCATCGGCTTCGTGGACGCGCCGGTCTCGGGCGGGCAGGCGGGCGCCGAGAACGGCCAGCTGTCGGTGATGTGCGGCGGCGAGGAGGACACCTATGCGCGCGCCGAGCCGGTAATCGACGCCTATGCCAAGCTCTGCCGCCGGATCGGCGGGTCGGGCGCGGGGCAGATGACCAAGATGGCCAACCAGATCGCCATCGCCGGGCTGGTGCAGGGCCTGTCCGAGGCGCTGCATTTCGCCGAGAAGGCGGGGCTGGACGGCGCGGCGGTGGTCGAGGTCATCAGCCAGGGCGCGGCCGGGTCGTGGCAGATGGTCAACCGTCACAAGACGATGCTGGCGGACGAGTTCGAGCACGGGTTCGCGGTGGACTGGATGCGCAAGGACCTGGGCATCTGCCTCAAGACCGGCGACGAGGTGGGCGCAAGCCTGCCGGTGACGGCGCTGGTGGACCAGTTCTACAAGGATGTGCAGCGCCTGGGCGGCGGGCGCTGGGACACGTCGAGCCTGATCGTGCGGCTGCGCGCGGTGGACAAGGGCTGAGGCCGGTGCGGGGAAGGGGGCTTCGCCCCCGTCCCTGCGCAGTTTTCCCGGGATGGTTCGGGCCGGAAGAAGGGCCGCGTCGCGGCAGGCGGCTCAGCCGAAGGCCGCCCCGAACGCGCCGCGATAGAGCGCCGACAACTCGGCCAGCGGCGCCTCCGCCTGGCCCAGACGCACCGTGTCGCCGCCGAAGCGTCCCACCGTGAGGATCGCCACCCCGGCCTGTCCGGCGGCGATCATCAGCCCCTCGGCCTGGTCGAAATTGCAGGCCACGAGGTAGCGGCCCTGATCCTCGCCGAAGAGGCGGGCCATGTCGGTCTCGTCGATCTGCACGCCCACGCCCGCGGCCTCGGCCATCTCGAAGGCCGCCAGCGCAAGCCCGCCATCAGACAGGTCGGTGCAGGCGCGGATAAGCTCCGCATTGGCCAGGATGAACTCCCCGTTGCGGCGCTCTGCCTCCAGGTCCACCGGGGGGGCGTCGCCCTCCTCGCGGTTGAAGACCTCTGCCAGCAGGGCCGACTGGCCGAGGTGGCCTGCCGTCTCGCCCAGCAGCAGCGCCACATGGCCGTCGCGGGCCTGCCCGGTGATCGCCTGGTCCGCGTCGGCGATCAGGCCGACCGCGCCTATGGTGGGGGTGGGCAGGATCGCCTGGCCCTCGGTCTCGTTGTAGAGCGAGACATTGCCCGACACGATCGGCATGTCGAGCGCGCTGCAGGCGGCTGCGATGCCCTGGATGGCGCCCACGAACTGGCCCATGATCGCGGGTTTCTCGGGATTGCCGAAATTGAGGTTGTCGGTGGTGGCCAGCGGCCGCGCGCCCACCGCCACGAGGTTGCGGAACGCCTCCGCCACCGCCTGCTTGCCGCCCTCCTCGGGATTGGCCTTGACGTAGCGCGGGGTCACGTCGGCGGTGAAGGCCAGCGCCTTCTCGGTGCCATGCACCCGCACGATGCCCGCGCCGTAGCCCGGGCCGCGCAGCGTGTCGGCCATGACCATGTGGTCGTATTGCTCGAACACCCAGTTGCGGGCGCAGTAATTGGGGCTGCCGATCAGCGCGCGCAGCGCATCGATGGCATCGACCGCGGGCACCTCGCCCAGCTCGGCCGGGGCCGGCGCGGGCTGCCAGGGCCGGTCGTATTCGGGCGCCTCGCCCGACAGCGCGCGCAGCGGCAGATCCGCCTTGACGGAATTGCCGTGCATCACGAGGAAGCGATCCTCGGCGATGGTCTCTCCGACGATGGCGAAATCGAGGTCCCATTTCTCGAATACCGCCTTGGCCTCGGCCTCCTTCTCGGGGCGCAGCACCATGAGCATGCGCTCCTGGCTTTCGGACAGCATCATCTCGTAGGCGGTCATGCCGGTCTCGCGGCAGGGCACCGCGTCGAGGTTGAGCCGGATGCCGAGCCGGCCCTTGTCGCCCATCTCGACGGCCGAGCAGGTCAGCCCCGCCGCGCCCATGTCCTGGATCGAGATCACCGCGCCGGTCTGCATCAGCTCCAGGCAGGCTTCCATCAGGCGCTTCTCGGTGAACGGGTCGCCCACTTGCACCGTGGGGCGCTTTTCCTCGATCGAGGCGTCGAACTCGGCCGATGCCATGGTGGCCCCGCCCACGCCGTCGCGGCCGGTCTTGGCGCCGAGATAGACCACGGGCATGCCCACGCCCGAGGCGGCGGAGTAGAAGATGCCGTCGGCCTGGGCCAGCCCTGCGGCGAAGGCGTTCACCAGGCAGTTGCCGTCATAGGCGGTGTGAAACCGGATCTCGCCGCCCACATTGGGCACGCCGAAGGCGTTGCCGTAGCCGCCGATCCCTTCCACCACGCCATGCACCAGCGCGCGGGTGCGCGGATGGTCGGGGCGGCCGAAGCTGAGCGCGTTCATCGCCGCGATGGGGCGCGCGCCCATGGTGAAGACGTCGCGCAGGATGCCGCCCACGCCGGTGGCCGCGCCCTGGTAGGGCTCGATATAGGAGGGGTGGTTGTGGCTCTCCATCTTGAAGACCACGGCCTGCCCGTCGCCGATATCGACCACGCCGGCATTCTCGCCCGGCCCGCAGATCACCTGGGGGCCGGTCGTGGGCAGGGTGCGCAGCCAGCGCTTGGAGCTCTTGTAGGAACAGTGCTCGTTCCACATCGCCGAGAAGATGCCCAGCTCGGTGAAGCTGGGTGCGCGCCCGATGATCTCGAGGATGCGGGCATATTCGTCCGGCTTGAGGCCGTGGGCCTCGATGAGGGCGGGCGTGATGGGCGGTTCCTGCATGTCTGGTGTCATCCCCCGGATCTTTCCGCGCCCCTCATAGGGCAGACGCGGGCGCGGGGAAAGAGGCGCGGCGTTGCATACCAGTGTGTACCCGTGATAGACAGGTGGCGTGTGAGACCGGAGGCCGCGCATGATCGACCCGCGACAGACCATGCTCATTCCCTTCGCCCGCCGTGCCCGGATGGTGACGGCGATGCTGGTTGCGGGTGCCTGGCGCGGCCGGGACGCGGCCGATATCGAGGCCCGGATCGCCGATCTGCCGCCGCGCGGGCAAAGCGCCGTGATGGCGGGCGTTCTGGGGATGCTGTTGCTGCTCAGCCTGTTCGCGGCCCAGTTCGGATTGCTGGGGATGGCGCTTTTCCTTCTGGCGGTGATCGTCCTGGTGGCCTGAGCGCGTGCCGCGGCGCGGCATCCCAAATCACTGGCCGCGCATGACATTTAGACGGAAAGGCGCTGTATACCAGCGCATGCCGTTGAAAAGGAACAATTTTCTTCCGAATTGAATGATCCGGTTCCGGTGCCGCGGCGTAATTCCGTTACGTAAGCGCAAACAGGAAAGGAAACGCCATGGAAGGACTACCCATCGTTCTGGCACTCGGCACGCTCGGTTTCGTGCTCGCCTTCGCCTATGCCAGCATCCGCGCCACCGAGAAGCAGCTGCGGGACGGCGACGGCCGCAAGTCCTCGCTGTCGCGCGACGGAATCGAAGAGCGTCTGCGCAAGGCGGAGCTTGACGCGGGCTGAGCGAACGACACGTCCCGACGGATCGAAGACGCGGCGCCATCGCCTGGCGCCGCGTTTCGTTTCGGCCCCCGAATTCCGGCGAATTGGCCCCAGGCCAAAAAAAAGGCCGAGACTAAGTCTCGGCCGAAGTCCAACAGGGAGGTATGAAGATGATGAGCAATTACGCTAGCATCGCCTTCGATAGGTGAAATAGTCGGCGGTATTGAAACGTTCAAGGCATATCATGTCGCAATTGCAGCAAGTCGGCTATGCGTTGCATGCATGTCTCAGCCCGAGGCCGCCTCTTCGCGCAGATGACGACGGTGCGCGATGATCTCTTCCTGGACGAAATCGCGGAACACCGCGATCCGCTTGGATTGCCTCAACTCCTCGGGATAGGCGAGGAAAACCGGAACCTCGACGGACTCGACATCGTCCAGCACGCGCACCAGGTCGGGGAAGTCAAAGACCAGGTAGTCGGGCAGAACGCCGATGCCCAACCCGTTCAGCACGCCTTGAAGCACGCCGAAATAGTTGTTCACCGTCAGGGTGGAGCGGATGTCGTAGGTCATCAGCTCCTTCACCAGGTTCGCCCCGGCGCCCACCTGCGTGGCGCTGGGGTTCTGGCAGATCAGGCGGTGCCCCTTCAGGTCCTTCCGTTCCTCGGGGCGGCCGCGCGTCGCCAGGTAACCGGGCGAGGCGTAAAGCCTCATCCGCACGCCCATCAGTCGCTTGCGGATCAGGTCCGCCTGGCTGGGTTCCTTCATGCGGATGGCCACATCGGCCTCGCGCATGGGCAGGTCCAGCACCCGTTCCTCCAGCATCAGGTCGATGTTGAGATCGGGGTAGTTCTCGTAGAGCTTGGTCAGACGCGGCGCGAGCCAGAGCGATCCGAAGCCGATCGTGGTGGTGACCCGCAATTCGCCGAACACCTCTTCCTCGCTGTCGCGGATGCGGGCCGCGGCCGCGTCGACCCGCTTGGTCATGGCCGAGGTGGCGTCGAACAGCAATTCGCCCTGCTCGGTGAGAATCAGCCCGCGGGCGTGACGATGGAACAGGGTGGTGTTCAGGCTTTCCTCAAGGGCGCGAATCTGCCGGCTCACGGCGGATTGCGACAGGTGCAGCACCTCGCCCGCATGGGTGAGGCTGCCGGCATCGGCCACCGCGTGAAATATTCGAAGCTTGTCCCAGTCCATACTCGCAACTTCCCGTTTCCTGACCGCACTCTGATGGAATAGTCTTTTCAAGGGCGATTTGCACGATGGTGCCGTGACGCAGCCCGGGCTTTTTCCCCTGTTCAGGTCAGTATTTACGACCTATTATGCCAGTCAAAATGGACTAGAGTCCATGTCGGGAGGCATGCATGACCACGCAGGAGATTTCGCTCAACGACCGGTTCGACCTGACGAAGTCGCCGGTTCTCTTGAACGGCACGCAGGCGCTGGTGCGGCTGATGCTGATCCAGAAGGCGCGCGACCGGGCCGCGGGACTGAACACGGCCGGTTACGTCACGGGCTATCGCGGCTCACCGCTGGGCGCGGTCGACATGCAGATGACCCGCGCGGGCAAGGTGCTGGCCGAGCATGACGTGCGGTTCCAGGCCGGGCTCAACGAGGATCTGGCGGCCACCGCGCTCTGGGGCAGCCAGCAGGCGGAACTGCGCGGCGAGGGGCGTTTCGACGGGGTGTTCGGCCTTTGGTACGGCAAGGGCCCGGGCGTGGACCGTTCGGGCGACGTGTTCCGCCACGCCAACATGGCGGGAACCTCGGCCCATGGCGGCGTGCTGGTGGCGATGGGTGACGACCATACCGGCGAAAGCTCCACCGTGCTGCACCAGTCGGAATGGGCGCTGGTGGATGCCTACATGCCCATCGTCTCGCCCGCCGGCGTGCAGGAGGTGCTGGATTACGGCGTCTACGGCTATGCGCTGTCGCGCTTCGCGGGGCTCTGGGTCGGCCTGAAGACGATGAAGGACACGATCGAGGCGACCGCCGTCGTGGATGGCCGGCCCGAGCGGATGTCGCTAGTGGTGCCCGGGTTCGACATGCCCGAGGGCGGGCTGAACATCCGGCTGGTGGACACGCCCCATGCGCAGGAAGCGCGGATGATCGACCACAAGCGGTTCGCCGCCGAGGCCTTCGCCCGGGCCAACGGAATCGACAGGCGCGTCTGGGGCAAGCCCGGGGCCAGGATCGGTTTCGTGGCGGCGGGCAAGAACTGGCTCGACCTGATGCATGCGCTGTCGCTGCTGAATATCGACGCGGCCGAGGCCGAGCGGCTGGGCATCACCGCCTACAAGGTGGGGCAGGTCTTTCCGCTGGACATGAAGGGCTTTCACGACTGGGCCGAGGGGCTGGACCTGATCGTGGTGGTCGAGGAGAAGCGCAAGCTGATCGAGGTGCAGATCAAGGAGGCCCTGTTCGACGACCGGCGCGGCCGGCGTGTCTATGGCTGGCACAAGGGCGGCGGCGCGGGGTCGATGCACGGGGAAGAGCTGTTTCCCACCCGCGGCGCGCTGGATCCGGTCTGGATCGCCGAGAAGCTGGGCGGCATCCTGATCGAGGAAGGCCGCGAGACCGACGGTATCCGCGCCGGGCTGGCGGGGCTGGCCGAGGCGCGCCGCGCCGACAACGCGCGGGAGATCGCCTCGCGGCTGCCCTATTTCTGCGCCGGCTGCCCGCATAACAGCTCCACCCGCGTGCCCGAGGGCAGCCGCGCCTATGCGGGCATCGGCTGTCACTACATGGTGCAGTGGATGGACCGCTCCACCCTGGGTTTCACCCATATGGGCGGCGAGGGGGCGAACTGGATCGGCGAGGCGCCGTTCTCGAAGACGCCGCATGTGTTCCAGAACGTGGGCGACGGCACCTACAACCATTCCGGGGTGCAGGCGATCCGCGCCGCCCTCGCGGCGGGCACCAACATCACCTTCAAGATCCTGTTCAACGACGCGGTGGCCATGACCGGCGGGCAGGGCAACGAGGGCGGCCTGTCGCCCGACCGGATCGCGCGCGAGTTGCTGGCCATGGGCGTGGGCCGGGTCGAGGTGGTCTATGACGCCAAGGAGGCGCCCCGGCGCGAGGATTTCCCGAAGGAGATCGGCTGGCACGAGCGGGCGGATCTGGACCGCGTGCAGAAGGAGTTGCGCGAGGTGCCGGGTGTCACGGCCATCGTCTACATCCAGACCTGCGCCGCCGAGAAGCGCCGCCGCCGCAAGCGCGGCAAGTTTCCCGATCCCGACCGCCGGGTGTTCATCAACACCGATATCTGCGAGGGCTGCGGCGATTGCGGGGTGCAGTCCAATTGCGTGGCGATCACCCCGAAAGAGACCGAGCTGGGCCGCAAGCGGGCCATCGATCAATCGGCCTGCAACAAGGATTTCTCTTGCCTGAAAGGGTTTTGCCCGTCCTTCGTCACGCTTGAAGGCGCGCAGGTCAAGAAGGAGGCCTCCACCGCGCTGGAGTTGCCCGACCTTCCCGCGCCCGAGTTGCCCGCGATCAGGGGCACCCATAACGTCATCATCACCGGGGTCGGCGGGACCGGCGTGGTCACGCTGGGCGCGGTGCTGGCGCAGGCCGCGCAGATCGACGGCAAGGGCGCGGCCATGATGGAGATGGCCGGTCTCGCGCAGAAGGGCGGCGCGGTGCATATCCACCTGCGGCTGGCGGAGCGCCCCGATGACATCACCGCGATTCGCGTGGCCACCGGCGAGGCCGATGCGCTGATCGGCGGCGACCTGGTGGTGAGCGCGGGCGCCAAGACGCTGGGGCTGACCGCCACGGGTCGTACCGGGGCCGTGGTGAACAGCCACGAGATCGTGACCGGAGATTTCACCCGGAACACCGAATTCCGCATTCCGGTCCGGCAGTTGCGGCTTTCTCTTGAAGCGCGTCTGCGCGACCGGCTGAGGATGTTCGACGCCTCGGAACTGGCCCGCGCGGTGATGGGCGATTCGATCTATTCCAACATGATGGTGCTGGGCGCCGCCTGGCAGCGCGGGCTGCTGCCGCTGGGCCATGACGCCATCGCGCAGGCGATCCGGCTGAACGGCGCGGCGGTGGAGGCCAATCTGCGCGCCTTCGAGGTGGGCCGCTGGGCGGTGCTGCATCCCGACCAGGCCGAACGTCTGATCTCGCCCAACGTGTTGGAAAAGCCCCGCACGCTGGAGGAACGGATCGCTCACCGCGCCGATCACCTGCGCGCTTATCAATCCGGGCGGCTGGCGCGGCGCTACCGCAGGATGGTGGACGCGATCGGGGATGAACGCCTCAAGGAGGCCGTGGCAAAAGGCTATCACAAGCTCTTGGCCTACAAGGATGAATACGAGGTGGCACGGCTGCACCTGGAAACCCGCAGGAAGGCCGAGGAGGAATTCGGCGGCGATTTCCGAATGACCTATCACCTGGCCCCGCCGCTCCTGTCGCGCATGGGGCCGGACGGCAGGCCGAAGAAACGCGAATTCGGGCCCTGGATCGGCCGCGTCTTCGGGATGCTGGCAAGGCTCAGGGCGCTGCGGGGCACGCCGCTTGATCCGTTCGGCTACACCGCCGAGCGAAAGATGGAGCGCGCGCTGATCCGGCAATACGAGGCCGACATGGCCGAGCTGCTGCCCAAGGTAACGGACGCCAGCCGCGACGCGGTGGTCGCGCTGGCGGAATTGCCCTTGCAGATCCGCGGGTTCGGCCCGGTGAAGGCCGCGAACGAGGAGAAGGCCGCCAAGCGCCGCGAGGAATTGCTGGCCACGATCCGCGCGGGCGGGTCGGGGATGGCACAGGCCGCGGAATAAGCTGTCGCACCGCTGTCACATTTTCTGGTCAGAAGCATCCAACCGCAGTAAGCCCCGGCCCGAACGGTTCGGAGAGATCAGACCATGCCAGGCAGGCGCCACATCGCCCGCGACATAAGTTATTGCCATTCCGCCGAAACCCGCGGTGGCCGTGCAATGATCCGCCTGATGGAGAACGCCACCGGGCGAATCTCCCTGATCCGTCGCGCGCGCGGCTACGAGCACGAGGTGGCGGCGGGCCGCGACTTCTGGGAGGTGATGGTCGAACGCTATGGCCTGAGCCTCGAGGTGATGGCCGGAAGCCTGGACAGCATCCCGCGCGACGGCCCGCTGATCGTGATCGCCAATCACCCTTACGGCATCCTGGACGGGCTGATGATGGGGCATATCCTGTCGGTGGTCCGCGGCGATTTCCGGATCCTCGCGCACAAGGTGTTCCGCAAGGCGCAGGACCTGGAGCGCGTGATCCTGCCGGTGAATTTCGACGACACGAAAGAGGCGGTGCGCGAGACGCTGGAGACCCGCCGCACCGCGCTCGATTATCTGGGGCAGGGCGGTGCGATCGGCATCTTCCCCGGCGGCACGGTCAGCACCGCCGTGCGCCCCTTCGCCAAGCCGATGGATCCGGGCTGGCGCGGCTTTACCGCGCGGATGGTGGCCAAGTCGCAGGCGACGGTGGTGCCGATCTATTTCGACGGTCACACCTCGCGCCTGTTCCAGCTGGCCAGCCACCTGCATTACACGCTGCGCATGGGATTGCTGATCAAGGAATTCAGGAGCCGGGTGGATCGCCCGGTGCGGGTTTCGGTGGGCCAGCCGATCCCGCGCGAGGCACTGGCGGCGCGCGCGTCCGACAGCAAGGCGATGATGGATTTCCTGCGCAAAGCGACGTATGAGCTGTCTCCGGAGCCGCTGTCGTCCTATGATTACGGCTTCGAGTTCGAGGACAGGCACCGCGCCTGACCCAACAGCAGGAGAGACAGCGCAGATGGCCGTGGGCATCTTCGATTCCGGCCTTGGCGGGCTGACCGTGCTCGACAAGGTCGTGCAGCGCCTGCCGGAGGTTCCCTTCGTCTATTACGGCGACAATGCGCACGCGCCCTACGGGGTGCGCGACGCCGATGACATCTACGCACTGACCACGCGCGGGGTGGAGCGGCTCTGGGAGGCCGGCTGCGACCTGGTCATCCTGGCCTGCAACACCGCCTCGGCGGCCGCCCTGCGCCGGATGCAGGAATCCTGGGTGCCCTCGGACAAGCGGGTGCTGGGGGTCTTCGTGCCGCTGATCGAGGCGCTGACGGAACGGCGCTGGGGCGACAACTCGCCGCCGCGCGAGGTGGCGGTGAAGAACGTGGCGCTGTTCGCCACCCCGGCCACGGTGCGCTCGCGCGCGTTCCAGCGCGAACTGGCCTTTCGCGCCATCGGCGTCGACGTGGAGGCGCAGGCCTGCGGCGGGGTGGTGGACGCGATCGAGGAAGGCGACATGATCCTCGCGGAGGCGCTGGTGCGCTCGCATGTGGAGGCGCTCCTGCGCAAGATGCCGCATCCGGAGGCGGCGGTGCTGGGCTGCACCCATTACCCGCTGATGGAAGAGGTGTTCCGGGACGCGCTGGGGCCGCAGGTGAGCGTCTATTCGCAGCCCAGCCTCGTCGCCGCCAGCCTGGCCGACTACCTGGTGCGGCATCCGACGATGCGCGGGGCGGGCGATGAAAGCGCGTTCCTGACCACCGCAGACCCGGCGCGCGTCTCGGGCCGCGCCACGCAATTCCTGCGCCGCAAGATCACCTTCCAGGCGGCCTGACCGTCCAGACAGTTTCGGAAATAGCTGACATGACGAAGAAAATCGCGATTCTCGGCGCCTCTGGCTATACCGGGGCGGAACTGGTCCGACTGATCGCCACCCATCCGCAGATGGAGATCGTGGCGCTTGCCGCCGAACGCAAGGCGGGGATGGAGATGGCCGAGGCCTTCCCACATCTGCGCCATCTTTCCCTGCCCACGCTCTGCCGGATCGAGGAAATCGATTTCGCCGGCATCGACCTGTGCTTTTGCGCGCTGCCGCACAAGACCAGCCAGGAAGTGATCGCGGCGCTGCCGCGCGCGTTGAAGATCGTGGACCTGTCCGCCGATTTCCGCCTGCGCGACCCGGCCGACTACGAGACATGGTATGGCAACCCGCATGCAGCGCCCGAGTTGCAGCAGGAGGCCGTCTACGGGCTGACCGAGTTCTACCGCGACGAGATCCGGTCCGCGCGGCTGGTGGCGGGCACCGGTTGCAACGCGGCCACCGGGCAATACGCGCTGCGCCCGCTGATCGCGGCGGGGGTGATCGACCTCGACGAGATCATCCTCGATCTGAAATGCGCGGTGTCCGGGGCGGGGCGGGCACTCAAGGAGAACCTGCTCCATGCGGAGCTGTCCGAGGGGTATCACGCCTATTCGGTGGGCGGCACCCATCGCCACCTGGGCGAGTTCGACCAGGAGTTCAGCCGGCTGGCCGGACGGCCGGTGCGGGTGCAGTTCACGCCGCACCTGATCCCGGCCAACCGGGGAATCCTCGCCACCGTCTATGTCAAGGGCGACCCGCGCGGCGTGCACGCCGCGCTGGCCGGCGCCTATGCCGAGGAGCCCTTCCTGCACGTGCTGCCCTTCGGCGAGCATCCCAGCACACGGCATGTGCGGGGATCCAACTTCTGTCACCTCGGCGTGACCGGCGACCGGATCGAGGGGCGCGCGATCGTGATCGCGGCCCTCGATAACCTGACAAAAGGTAGCAGCGGACAGGCTTTGCAGAACGCGAACCTGATGCTAGATTTGGAAGAGGTCGAGGGCTTGATGCTCGCCCCCTGTTTCCCGTGAGGATGCCGTGAGAGGTCTGAAGAAGAAACGCCGCGTCCAGGTCATCATGGTGGCCGCCGCCGCACTGGTGCTCTCCACCGGGCTCATTGGATATGCGATGCGCGACGGGATCAACTTCTTCCGCTCGCCCAGTCAGATCGTGGCCGAGCCGCCGTTGCCCAGCGAAGTGTTCCGCATCGGCGGGCTGGTGGCCGAGGGCAGCATCGTGCGCGGGCAAGGCGAGACCGTGCGCTTCGAGGTGACCGATGGCGGCGCCACGGTGCCCGTGACCTACCGGGGCGTGCTGCCGGATCTCTTCGAGGAAAACCAGGGAATGGTCGGCACGGGAAGTTTCGTGGACGGGGTGTTCGTGGCGAGCGAGATCCTGGCCAAGCATGACGAGACCTACATGCCCAAGGAAGTGATGGACGCGCTGAAGGAACAGGGCGTCTACAAGGAGCCCGCCGGGGAATCCTGACCTCCATCGACTGGCGAGGCGGCGGCGCGCTGGTCGCGCCACGTCTCGATTCGCCGGCCGCTTGCGGCCGCGCGGTGCTTCCGGCGAAACCCTCTCCCGCGCAAAGCAACGCTCGGTGCATTAGCGCCGCGGTAGCGGCGTGACGGCACTCTGGCACGGGTTCAGGGGCAGGAGGGCCGGACCGTGCGGAATGTGCAGCAGATCGCCGAGGAGATCGTCGCCCGGGAGGGCGGCTTCGTGAACGATCCCGACGATCCGGGAGGCGCGACCAACCACGGCGTCACGATCCATACCATGCGGCGCCTCGGGCTCGACCTGGATGGCGACGGACAGGTGGGGGTGGCGGATGTGCGCCGGCTGAGCCGGGAGCGCGCCGTGGAAATCTTCATCGACCATTATTATCGGGCACCGCGGATCGGGCTGCTGCCCGAGGTGCTGCAGGCGAGCGTCTTCGACATGCAGGTCAACGCCGGGTCCAACGCGGTGCGGATCCTGCAGCGGCTCTTGCGGGAGATGGGCGAGCCGGTGGCGGTCGATGGCGCCATCGGTCCGCAGACCGCTCGGGCCGCGGCGCGCGCCTGGCGCGCGGCCCCGGATCACCTCGTCGATGCCTACGGGATCGCGCGGCGGAACTATTATTTCCGGCTGGCCGACAGGCGCCCGGCGAGCCGCAAATATGCCCGCACTCGGGCGGGCGGCAAGGGCGGATGGATCCGCCGCGCGGAGGAGTTCATCTCGCCGCGCTACCACATGAGTGCCGTGGAATTTCGCGAAAGGGTGGCGGGATGGGACTGATTGCAGGCCTCTTCGAGGCGCTGTTCGGCGGCGGGCGCAATATCGTGGCTGAAACGGCGGAAGTGTTCCGCCCCAATGCCGAGGCCGATGCACGCCGCGCCGCCTCGGCCCGGGCGGCGGCGCTGGAGCAGTTCGGCGCCGAGTTCGCCGCCGCGCGGCCGGGGGCCTTCGACCGGGTGATCGACGGGATCAACCGGATCCCGCGCCCGGCGCTGGCGCTGGGAACGCTGGGCCTTCTGGTCTCGGCCATGGTGGATCCGGTCTGGTTCGGGGCACGGATGGAAGGCCTCGCGCTGGTGCCGGAGCCGCTCTGGTGGCTGCTTGGGGCGATCGTGAGCTTCTATTTCGGGGCGCGGCACCAGGCCAAGGGGGCCGACCTCCAGCGCCAGATCGCGATGGGGCTCGCGGCAACGGCCGCTCTGCGGGCAGGCGCCGAGCCCGAGCCTGCGCGCGGCGCCCACGGCCCCAGGATCGCAGCGACCGGGCCCGATGCCGGGCTCACCCTGCAGGCGACCGACCCGGACCCGAACCCGGCGCTGGCGGAGTGGCGCCGGCGCGAGGCCCGGGTGGCCGAGCGACCCGCGACAAAGTGATCAGCCCGGGATACCGATTCCGATTGGCCCGGAGCGGGAGGCGAGACTATACTCCGGACCATGATTACAGAACTCGGCCACTTCGCCCTCGTCCTCGCCTTTCTCGTCGCCATCTTCCAGGCCGTCGTGCCTCTGGTGGGGGCGCATAAACGCTGGCCTGGCTGGATGGCCATGGCGGAACCCGCCGCGACCGCGCAGTTCCTGCTGGTCGCGGCCTCTTTCGCGGCGCTGACCTACGCCTTCGTGGTGTCGGATTTCAGCCTGCAGCTCGTGGTGCTCAATTCGCACTCCGCCAAGCCCATGATCTACAAGATCACCGGCGTATGGGGGAATCACGAGGGCTCCATGCTGCTGTGGGTGATGATCCTGTCGCTGTTCGGCGCGATGGCGGCCTGGTTCGGGGGCAACCTGCCGCCGACGCTTCGGGCGCGCGTGCTGGCGGTGCAATCGGCCGTGGCGGTGGCGTTCTTCGCCTTCATCCTGTTCACCTCCAACCCGTTCGTGCGGCTGGCCACGCCGCCCTTCGACGGGCAGGATCTGAACCCGCTGCTGCAGGATCCTGGCCTCGCGCTGCATCCGCCCTTCCTCTACCTGGGCTATGTGGGCCTGTCGATCTGCTTCAGCTTCGCGGTGGCCGCGCTGATCGAGGGCCGGGTCGATGCCGCCTGGGGGCGCTGGGTGCGGCCCTGGACACTGGCGGCCTGGGTCTTCCTGACCATCGGGATCGCGCTGGGATCGTGGTGGGCCTATTACGAGCTCGGCTGGGGCGGCTTCTGGTTCTGGGACCCGGTCGAGAACGCCTCGTTCATGCCGTGGTTGCTGGCCGTGGCGCTGCTGCACTCGGCCATCGTGGTGGAAAAGCGCGAGGCGCTGAAAAGCTGGACGATCCTGCTGGCGATCCTCGCCTTCGGCTTCTCTCTGATCGGCACCTTCATCGTGCGCTCGGGCCTGCTGACCAGCGTGCATGCCTTCGCCAACGACCCCGAGCGCGGAGTCTTCATCCTGCTGATCCTCGCGGTCTTCATGGGCGGGGCGCTGACGCTGTTCGCGGCGCGCGCCAGCGTGATGGAGGCGCGCGGCGTCTTCGGCATGGTCAGCCGCGAAAGCGCGCTGGTGGCCAACAACGTGCTGCTGGCGGTGGCCACCTTCGTGGTCTTCGTGGGAACGCTCTGGCCGATGTTTGCCGAGATGTTCTTCGGCCGGACGCTTTCGGTCGGCCCCCCCTTCTTCAACGCGGCCTTCACCCCCTTCATGGTGCTGCTGGGCCTGATCCTGCCGCTGGGTGCGATCATGCCCTGGAAACGCGGCGACGTGGGCAAGGCGCTCCGCACTCTCACCCCCGCGCTTGTGCTTGCACTGGCGGTGGGCGGGCTGACCTGGGCGATACAGACGGGCAATTCGCTGCTGGCCCCCGTGGGTCTGTTCCTGGGCGCCTGGCTGGTGTCCGGCGCGGCGGTGGACCTGTGGCTGCGCACCAACCGGACGCCCTCGCGGGTGTTCAGGCTGCCGCGCGCCGACTGGGGCCGGGCCGTGGCCCATGCGGGTCTCGGCATCACCATGGTGGGCATCGCGGGCCTGATGGCCTGGGAGAAGGAGGATATCCGCGTCGTCCAGATCGGCGAGACCTGGCAGGTGGCAGGCTTCGACCTCACGCTTGACAACGTGGATAACGTGCGTGGCCCCAACTACCTGTCGATCATGGGCTTCCTGACGCTCGAAAAGGACGGCCGGGAAATCGCCCAGCTGCGTCCGGAAAAGCGCAATTATCCGGTGGCGCGCATGCCCACGACCGAAGCCGCGATCGATTATCGCTTCCTTCGCGATGTCTACGTCGTGATTGGCGATCCGCAGGATGATGGCGGCTGGGCGGTGCGCACGTATATCAAGCCGCTGGCCAACTGGATCTGGGCGGGCTCGGCCCTGATGGCTCTGGGGGGCGCGCTGTCGCTCAGCGACCGGCGCTATCGGGTGGCCGCGGGTGCCCGGCGCCAACGCGCGGCAAAGGGGCAGGCCGAGGGGATGCCGGCGGAATGAAACGGCTTCTCCTGATCCTGGCGCTGGCGCTGACACCGCTGGCCGGACCCGCCTTCGCGGTGCAGCCCGACGAGGTGCTTGACGACCCGGCGCTGGAACAGCGCGCCCGGGACATCTCGGACGGGTTGCGCTGCATGGTCTGCCGCAACGAGAGCATCGATGAATCGAACGCGGAACTGGCGCGTGACCTGCGCCTGCTGGTGCGCGAGCGGCTGGTGGAGGGCGACAGCGACGAGGAGGTGATGGACTTCGTCGTGGCGCGCTACGGTGAATACGTCCTGCTCAATCCCACGATGACCGGCTCGAACTGGATCCTTTGGGCGTCGGGGCCGGCCATGCTGCTGGCCGGGTTGCTGATCGCCTTCATCTACCTTCGCCGAAGGTCGACCGCGAAAGCCGTGGGCGACGAACGGCTGAGCGCCGAGGAGCGTGCCCGGCTGGACGAACTCCTCCGGGAGTGAGGCACCCGTTTTTCGGGTTCCCTCCGCCGTTCCATGCGATAGAACCGGGACCACGGACAAGCGGAGGGCCCGGAGATGGATTACCAGACGATCACGCTCGACATCGCGGATGACATCGCGACGGTCACGCTCAACCGTCCGGAAAAGATGAATGCGCTCAACACCCAGATGCGCGCCGAGATCGCCCATGCGGTGAAGGAGGGCGGGAGCCATGCGCGGGTCCTCGTGCTGACCGGAAACGGCAAGGCGTTCTGCTCGGGCCAGGACCTGGGCGACCGCGCCAATGCCGGCAATATCGATCTGGAGCGCACGCTGCGCGACGAATACATCCCGATGCTCAATGCCATCTACGATTGTCCGGTGCCCACCATCACCGCGGTGAACGGCCCGGCCGCGGGCGCGGGGGCGAACCTCGCGCTGGCCTCCGACGTGGTGATCGCCACGGAAAGCGCCTATTTCCTCCAGGCCTTCACCCGAATCGGATTGATCCCGGATGCAGGCGGCACCTGGTTCCTGCCGCGCCAGATGGGTCTGGCCAAGGCCATGGGGGCCGCGCTTTTCGCCGACAAGATCTCGGCGCGGCAGGCGGATGACTGGGGCATGATCTGGGAAGCGATCGAGGATGACGCCTTCGAGGCGCATTGGCGCGCCCGCGCCGCACATCTCGCCAAGGGACCCACAGGGGCCTACATGGCCGCGCGCAAGGCGATCCGCGGCGCGTTCGAGGCCGGGCTGGACGACCAGCTGGCGCTGGAGGCGCGGTTGCAGGGCGAATGCGGCCAGTCGCGCGATTTCAAGGAGGGCGTCGTGGCCTTCCTTGAAAAGCGCCCCCCTTCCTTCGAGGGGCGCTGAGGCGCCCTTGGCCCCGGCCCGGGTAACGAGTGCTGACAGGTCTGTGACAGGGGCAGAGCGGCCTTGATAGAACCCTATGTTCTCGCAGCCATTCTCGTGTCCGGGTTTACCGCCGTCGGGGTGCTGCCCACGCGCAAGTTCTTCCAGCTGCTGGAAGCCCGTTTCGAGATGCAGGCGCAATCCACCAGCCTGCTGAGGTCCTTGCGCGGGTGGTCCTTCATCGTGATCTGGGCGGTGCTGACGTTGTATGCGGGCAGTTTCACCGGCGACTGGGCGAAGACCGGCGACCTGGACGGCGCGCTGGACCGGGCGGGCGAGCGGGCCGAGATCATCCTCCAGATCGTCGTGCTCATCATGGAATCGGACAGTTGAGCGCGCCCGCGGCAGAGGCCGAACGCTTCGACGCTGTGCAGGCGGCGCTGCGCTGTGCCTCCTGCGGCGGACAGCGGCGCTATGCACCCGCCACCGCGCTTCTGACCTGCGAAAGCTGCGGCAGCGCGTCAGAGATCATCGATACCGGCGCGCTGGAGGCCCGGCGCGAGCTTGCCTTCGATCCCAACGGCCGCGATGACGAGCCGCCCGAGGTGGATCATGCCCATCGCTGCGATGCCTGCGGCGGCGAGGTGGTCTTTGTCGGCCGCGCGGTCTCGGACCGCTGCCCCTATTGCGACGGGCCGGTGGTGCTGCATGGCGGGCACGCACATTACCTGCCTTCCGGGATCATTCCCTTCCGGGTCGAAAAGGCCCAGGCCGAGGCGCTGGTCATGGACTGGATCGCCCGCCGCTGGGCGGCACCGGGCGAGCTGCCGCACCGGGTGGCCGAGGGCCATATCGCCGCCGTCTACGCCCCGTTCTGGACCTTCGATGCCGTCAAGGCGATCAGCTACACAGCCCGCAAGCGCGTGGGCAGCGGCAAGAACGCGCGGTGGCGCGCGGTGCGGGGCGAGACCACGCTGAGACTGGACGACACGATCATCGCCGCATCGGATCACGTCACCCCGGCCATCCGGGACGGTATCATGCACGGCTTTCACCCCGATCTGCTGAAATCCTACCTGCCGGATTACCTGGCGGGATTCGCCGCCGAACTGCACGGGCAGAAGGTTTCCGACGGGCTGGCGGCGATGAAGCGCGACGTGGAGGTGCTGGTCGAAAAGCGCATCCGGCGGGATATCGGGGCCGGGCGCATCTCCGGCATCCGCTATAGGGCGCGCGTGCATGGCGTGCGCTTTCGCCGCGTGCTGCTGCCGCTCTGGATCCACCACTACAGCTATCGCGGCACGCCGATGCGCGTCGTCGTTTCGGGCATCGACGGGCGCAGCTTCGGCCAGCGGCCCTATTCCACCGCGAAGCTGATGGCCTACTCGGCCGCTTTCGTGATCCCCGCCTTCGTGTTCGGCATGTTCGGCGGGGCGGCGCTGGCGCCCTGAACGCGAACGCCCGGACCTTTCGGCCCGGGCGCGATCCGGTAGCGGGCAGGGGCGCCCCGGCTCAGCGGTTCTCGATATCCACGTAGTGGCGCGTGGTGGCGCCGAGGTAGAGCTGGCGCGGGCGGCCGATCTTCATCTGCGGATCGGCGATCATTTCCTTCCACTGGCTGATCCAGCCCACCGTGCGCGAGACGGCGAAGATGGGCGTGAACATGGCCGTGGGGAAGCCCATCGCCTCGAGGATGATCCCGGAGTAGAAATCCACGTTCGGGAACAGCTTCTTGTCGCGGAAATAGTCGTCCGACAGAGCGATGCGCTCCAGTTCCTTGGCGACCTGAAGGATCTTGTTGTCCTCCACGCCCAGCAGTTCAAGAACCTCATCGGCGGATTGCTTCATCACCGTCGCGCGCGGATCGAAGTTCTTGTAGACCCGGTGGCCGAAGCCCATCAGGCGGAACGGGTCGTTCTTGTCCTTGGCGCGTTCGATATATTCGGGGATGTTCTCGACCTCGCCGATCTCCTTGAGCATCTCGAGGCAAGCCTGGTTCGCACCGCCATGGGCCGGGCCCCAGAGGCAGGCGATGCCGGCCGCGATGCAGGCGAATGGATTGGCGCCCGAGGACGAGGCCAGCCGCACCGTGGAGGTGGAGGCGTTCTGCTCGTGATCGGCATGCAGCGTGAAGATCCGGTCCATCGCACGGCTGAGGATCGGGTTGACCACGTAATCCTCGGCCGGCACGGCAAAGCACATGCGCAGGAAGTTCGAGGCATAGTCCAGATCGTTGCGCGGATAGACGAAGGGCTGGCCCACGGAATACTTGTAGGCCCAGGCCGCGATCGTGGGCATCTTGGCGATCAGGCGGATCGAGGCCACCTCGCGCTGCCACGGATCGGAAATGTCGGTGCTGTCATGGTAGAAGGCGGACATCGCGCCGACCACGCCCACCATCACCGCCATGGGATGCGCATCGCGCCGGAACCCCCGGAAGAAGTTCTGCATCTGTTCGTGCAGCATCGTATGGGTGGTCACGCGGCTCTCGAAATCCTCCAGCTGCGCGGCCGACGGCAACTCGCCATAGAGCAGCAGGTAGCACACTTCGAGGTAATGCGATTTTCCGGCGAGCTGGTCGATCGGGTAGCCGCGGTGCAGCAGCTCGCCCTTGTCGCCGTCGATATAGGTGATCGTGCTGTCGCAGGAGGCCGTGGAGGTGAAGCCGGGATCATAGGTGAACACGCCGGCCTGACCGTATAGCTTGCGGATGTCGATCACGTCCGGCCCGGCGGTCGGGCTGAACACCGGGAGCTCGTAGCTCTTGCCGTCAAGGCTCAGCGTCGCTGTCTTGGATGTCTCGGCCATGATGGTTTCCTCGTCTGCTGGCCCATGCGCGCAGGCGCGCGGGCGCTTGTGGTTCCCCGTGGCGATCGCCCGCCGCCGGTCAGTCTTGCCTTGCCGCCGCGTCCTCGAGACGCGCGACCGTTTCCTCGCGTCCCAGAACCAGCATCATGTCAAAAACGCTGGGGCTGACCGCCCGGCCCGCAAGCGCTGCCCTGAGGGGCCCCGCCAGTTTGCCGAATTTCAGGCCGTTTTCCTCGGCCACGCGGGTTGCGACCGCCTCCAGCTCGTCCCGCGACCAGCTAGCAGTTTGCAGATGCGGCGTCAATCGCGCCAGTATACCACGGGATACCGGATCGAGCTGCGCGGCGGCTTTCTCGTCCATATCAAGCGGCCGTTCCGCAAGAATAAAGTTAGCCTTTTCGATAAGTTGGGGGAAAGTCTTCGCCCGGTCCTTGAGATGGGGCATCGCCTCCAGCATCATCTGTTCGCGCACCGGATCCAGCGGAGGCCGCCTTGTCACCTCCAGGAAGCCCTTCAGCTCGTGCAGCAGCGCAGCATCCTCCATCGAGGCGATATGCTGTCCGCAGATATTTTCCAGTTTCTTGAAGTCGAACCGCGCCGGCGCCTTGCCGATCCCGTCCAGGTCGAACCATGCCATCGCCTGTGAGTCGGTGAAGACTTCGTCGTCGCCGTGGCTCCAGCCCAGCCGGGCCAGATAGTTCCGCATGCCCGCCGCCGGATAGCCCATCTTCTGGTACTCGTCGACGCCCAGGGCCCCGTGCCGCTTGGACAGTTTCTTGCCGTCGGGGCCGTGGATCAGCGGAATATGCGCCCAGACCGGCACGTCCCAGCCCATCGCCTGATACACCAGCTGCTGGCGCGCGGCGTTGTTGAGGTGATCGTCCCCGCGGATGACATGGGTCACGCCCATGTCGTGATCGTCCACCACCACCGCCAGCATGTAGACCGGCGTTCCGTCCGAGCGCAGCAGCACCATGTCGTCGAGCTGGTCGTTGCGGAAGGTGACCCGCCCCTGCACCGCGTCCTCGATCACCGTCTCGCCCGCGCGCGGGGCCTTCAGCCGGATCACGAAGGGCGCGTCCGGGTGGGTGTCGGGCGCCGCGTCACGCCACGGGCTGCGGTAGAGGGTCGACCGCCCTTCGGCCTTGGCCGCATCGCGGAAGGCCTGGATTTCCTCCTGCGTGGCGAAGCACTTGTAGGCCGTTCCGTCGGCCAGCATCCGACGCGCGACCTCGGCATGGCGGGCCGCGCCCGCGGCCTGGCTCACCGCCTCGCCGTCATGCTCCAGCCCCATCCAGGCCAGCCCGTCGAGGATCGCCCGGGTCGCCTCCGGGGTGGAACGGGCGCGATCCGTATCCTCGATGCGGAGCAGGAACTTGCCGCCACGGCCCCGTGCATAGAGCCAGTTGAACAGCGCCGTGCGCGCCCCGCCGATATGCAGGAACCCGGTGGGAGAGGGGGCGAAACGGGTGACGATCTGGCCTGTCATCTGGACGCCTTAACCTTTCGATAACCTTGTGGGGCTTAACTCTGCGGACTGTCTAGCGGCACCGGGGGGGCAGGACAAGCATGGCCGAGCAGGGCGCTCTGGCACGCGCCATCCTGGCGCAAAGGGGGCATCTCTTCCCCTGGGTGCCGGTGTGCCTTGCGGTGGGAATAGGGGCCTATTTCTCGCTGACCGAGGAACCTCCGGTGCATGTGCTGTGGCTGTGCGGGGCGCTCGCCGCCGGTCTGGGGCTGGCGGCATTCCGGGCCGGCCCGGTGCTGTCGCCGCTCGCCTGGGCGGTCGCATTGGTGGCGGCGGGGATCGGCGCCGCAGGGCTGCGTGCCCATCTCAAGGCCGCCCCGGTGCTCGAATTCCGTTACTACGGCCCGATCGAGGGGCGAATCGTGGGGATCGACAGGTCGATGTCGGATGCCCTCCGTCTCACGCTCGACCAGGTGGTGCTGGAAGATGTCCGCCCCGTCCGTGTGCCGGCCCGCGTCCGCGTCGCGCTGCATGGCGCGCAGGGTTTCATCGAGCCGCGGCCCGGGATGCGGGTGATCCTCACGGGCCACCTGTCGCCTCCTCAGGGACCGGCAGAGCCCGGCGGCTTCGATTTCCGGCGGCATGCCTGGTTCCAGGAGCTGGGCGCCGTGGGCTACACGCGCACCCCGGTCCTTTCCCTCGCCCCGCAGGACGGCGGCTGGCGCGAACTCGCCGTGGGGCGCGCGCGCATGGCGATTTCCGCGCGTGTGCAGGCGGCCCTGCCCGGTGAGGCGGGCGCCTTCGCCACGGCCGTGCTGACCGGGGATCGCTCCGCCATGGGGCAGGATACGCTGGATGCGTTGCGCGATTCGAACCTGGCGCATCTTCTGGCGATTTCCGGGCTGCACATGGGCCTGCTGGCAGGCTTCGTCTTCGCAGCGCTGCGGTTGGGACTGGTGGCGCTGCCGCGGCTGGGCCTGCGCTTGCCGGTCAAGAAGGTCGCCGCGGTCGGCGCGCTGGCGGCGGCCGCCTGCTATCTTGCCCTGTCCGGGGGAAATGTGGCCACCGAGCGTGCTTTCACCATGGTCGCGGTTGTGCTCGTAGGCGTGCTTCTCGATCGCCGCGCGCTGTCGTTGCGCAGTGTCGGGCTGGCCGCTTCGGTGCTGCTGCTGCTCCAGCCCGAGGCGTTGCTCGGACCGGGATTCCAGATGTCTTTCGCCGCGACGGTGGCGCTGGTGGCGGTTTTCACATGGATGCGCGATCTCAGGTTCGATCCGGGGCCTGCCTGGTTGCGCCCCGTCTTGGCTGTGGCGATCTCCTCCGCCGTCGCCGGGGCCGCCACTGCGCCGGTCGGTGCCGCCCATTTCAACCAGATCGCGCATTACGGCCTGGCCGCCAACCTCGCCTCCGTGCCACTGATGGGGATACTCGTGATCCCGGCGGGCGTCGTGGCAGCCTGCCTGATGCCGCTGGGCTTCGAGGGATTGGCGCTGTTCGTGATGGGGCTGGGGCTGGACTGGATCCTCCTCGTGGCCCATTTCGCCGCGGGCCTTGAAGGCGCGGTGGGCCAGGTGCCCAGCCCGCCTGCGGCAGTCCTTCCGATGATCGCGCTCGGCGCGCTGGTCGTCATGCTTTGGCAGGGGCGTGCTCGGGCGCTTGGCGCGCTGCCCGTTCTTGCGGCCCTTCTGCTGTGGCTCGACACCGAGCGTCCGGCGCTGCTGGTGGCGGAGGATGGCGCGCTGGTCGGGGTGATGACCGGACAGGGACGTGCCCTGTCGAAGCCGCGAGGCGCGGGCTTCGTGGCGA
>Ga0008833_1000624_pt1 | contig 29420 bp, 31 predicted proteins | sample HotLakConsoUCCLE_FD_62216 | JGI IMG/M metagenome (GOLD analysis project Ga0008833, IMG submission 62216) | Hypersaline microbial mat communities from Hot Lake, Washington, USA - Hot Lake Consortium UCC-LE | ecosystem: Environmental > Aquatic > Non-marine Saline and Alkaline > Hypersaline >... | reverse complement strand
TCCCGTCCGCCGCGATCACGCGCAGGATATGCCCGCCGCCGTCGCCTTCGTATTCGATCTCGAGGCGCGGGGCGCGGCGGAAAATGAAATGGCGCTGGATCTCGACGGGCAGGGTCGAGATGAAGCCGGACACGAATTGCCAGATGATCGCGCCCTGGTCACGGGTCCGGGCCGCCGCGATGATCTCGCGCCGGGGCTGGCGATCCCACACACCCAGAAGCCCACCAAGGCCAAGCCCCGCGGTGATGGCACTTTTGCCCGAGCCGCGCGCAATGCTCTTCACGGCGGCGGTCACATCGGGGCCAAGCGCACCTTCGATGAATTGCCGCTGGAACGGGGCCAGCGTAATCGCCTTCCCTGCGTTCGGGCCCTCGGGAACCTTGAGCTGTTGCATGAAATGCATAGCTCGCTCCGCGTCGGTCAGATCCTCGAACTCCCCACCGGGCGCGAAAAAAGAAAAGGGAGCAGGACGGTCCCACCCGGACGACAGATCGCCCGATGGGGACCCCGCAAGCGGGTGCGGTGACACGTCGAAGAGGTCAAGCGGCCGCTCGATCATCGGCGCGCGTTCGACCTTCGGGTCGAGCTTCGAGCCATCGGCCTTGCGCCACGTCCGCTGTCTCAGTGCCTCGGTCATGCCCGCAGCTCCGCCTGCTCGATCGCTGCGTCGTGCATTGCCCAGCTCAGGACACGTTCTGTAATCCGAATCTTGATGTCGTCGTCGTCGCTAGGGGGAAGGCGGAACGGCAGAAGCCAGCCGTCCTGTTCTCTGCAACGAACACGCGGGCCAAGGGCGGGCAGGTCTGGCCAGCCGTGTCGGGGCAGCCACGCCATCCATTCCTCGAAGTGGCGCGATCCCGGCTCGATCAGGACGCATTGACCAACCGGCCATCGGTCATCGGTTCGGGTCTCGCCCGCCTTTTGTTCTAAAGATTGTTCCATCCTTATATGGGGGTTGCAGGATTGCGGGGTTTTAGCAGCAGGATTGCGGGGTTTTTTCTCGGGCTTTACCCCGCAGGATTGCAGGGTTTTAGTGCCCGCTTCCGTGCCCTGATCGGGCCGCTTCGGACGGTGCATCGGCACAACCTTACCGGGTGATGTGAGGATGTAGGAAACCGCGTTCCCGCGCCCGCGCCCGGCCTTTCGCCCCTCTGGCAGGGCCAGCCAACCGGCCTCGGAAAGGGCCGCGACGGCGCGCTTGATCGTGTCGTGATGTGCCCCGCCTATCGCGTCGGCAATGGCCCCATAGCCGGGGTTGATCTGGCCCGTCTCGTCGTTGCAGAACACAAGGGCAAGGGCCGTGGCCACACTCTTGGCGCGGTCGGGTAGGTCAGCCCGCATCACGGCTTTCAGCCACTCAAAGCGGTTCATACCGCCACCCCGCGATACCGGGCCACGATCCTGTCGAAGTGCGGGGATGCCATGGCGTCGCGGCGATCCATCGGGGATCTGCCGTCGAAGTGCAGCGCCGCCTGATCGGCAATGGCCTCGGCAATGTCGAGGGGGATGTCTGTCTCGTCGGGGCCGAACCCGGCCTGATATTCGATTGTGACCAGATCGGGCCCCAGCGTCCCGTAGTCGGCCGACCAGAGAACCGGACGAAACTCGCCCAGGACCTGGAACCCGTCGAAAGCCGCGCCGTCCACCGTGACGACAGGCGGGGCCACAAGGTCCGCCGGGCCGATGGGCAGGCGCAATTCGGAGCGGGGCCAGGGGCTGACCAGCGTGACCTTGATCGTCTGCGTCAGTAGCGCGACCTGGGCCGCCTGCTCAAACTCGCGCGCGGCCGTCCGGGCCATGCGGGTCAGCTCGTCGTCTGCCTCGTCGGTATCGACCCGGACATGGGCGAGGATATCGGCAAGGTCGAACGGCGCGGCCGTGCTGATAGCGGTGCGGTCGATCAGCGTCGTCATGCTGTCACCTGCACAGATACCGCACAGAAACTACGGAACATGCTGGCAACAGAGCCAATCCTGGCGCGGCTCACGCCCCACGAAAAACAGGGTCTAGGAGGTCCGGCCCTGTCTTGGTAAGGGAGAGGTCGGGAGTTCAATCCTCCCCTGCAGCACCATCCTTCCGGACAGAATTGCACGACATTCGCGCCGAGGCCCCGGCAGGGTCATGGCCTTGCGGGCGGGGCGATCCTTGTCAGGTAAGGCCGTTTCGGTCGGGGAAAGTGGTGCGGGTGGAGGGACTTGAACCCCCACGCCTTGCGGCGCCAGAATCTAAATCTGGTGCGTCTACCAATTTCGCCACACCCGCATCGTGGCCGCTTCTAGCAGAGCGGATTTTCCTGCGCGAGAGGCAAAAGACCCAGAAAGGGCAAGACAGTAACGCTTTTTTGCCATATTCTGCCGCAAAAGATTGAGGCAGTCATAGCAAGAGCGGAAACCGCCATGCACCTGGAACGAGATATCCTGAACCCGGACTCCATCCGCGCCGACACCAGTTCGTCGGGCCTGTCGGCGGGCACGATCGTCCTGACGCTCGACGGGGAATTGCCGGTCGAGCACCTCGCCCCCGGCGACCGGGTCATCACCCGTGACAGCGGCATGGCCATCCTGAAGGACATGCGCGTGACCGAGGCGCTGGTCGCCCCGATCCGCGTCAAGGCCGGCTCCCTGGGCCATACGCGCCCGGATCGGGACATGCTGATCGGACCCGACGCCAAGGTGCATATCCGCGACTGGCGGGCCGAGGCGCTTTTCGGCAGCAAGACGGCCGATGTGCCCGCGCACAAGCTTGTCGACCGCGAATTCGTGACCGAGGCCGCGCCGCGCCGGATGCGGCTTTACACGCTGGTCTTCGATCGCGCCCATATCGTCTATGCCGACGGGCTCGAGGTTGCGACGGCCTGATCGCCGGTCAAACCCCGCACTTGGTCTGAAAGGCGCGCCCGTGGGAGCGCGCCTTTTGCATGCAGAACAGGCCGCGCGTGCCACCGCATCCCGGCACCGCGCCGTCGACCCGGACGCGTTCGACCGGGCTTGGGCATGGCGGCGCGCGGCCGATCAAAGCCCCAGCGCGCGGAAGACCCTGGGCAGTTCTTCGGGCAGATCCTCGGCGATCAGGCCCGGTCCAAAGCTCAGCGCACTTTCGGTGTGGAGCCATGCGCCCACTTCCGCCGCGCGCAGGGGTGACAATCCGCGGGCGAGCAGCCCTGTGATCAGACCGGCCAACACGTCGCCGGACCCCGCCGTGGCCAGCCACGGTGCCGAGCGGTCGTAGACCGAAGCATTCAGCCCGCATCGGCCATCGGGATCCGCGATCACGGTATCCGGCCCCTTCAGAAGCACGATGCATCCCGCCCGCGCCGCCGCCTTGCGCACGGCATCGACCTTGGACATTTCGCCCGCGGCGCGCGCGTCGGCCAGATCGGGAAAGAGGCGGGCAAATTCGCCGTCATGCGGGGTCAGGACGCAGGCCTCGTGCAGCATCGCAAACAGGGTCTCGGGCGCCTTGGCGAATGCGGTCAGCGCGTCGGCGTCCAGAACGACGCCCATTGGCCGGCCGGACAGGACCACCTCGACCAGATCGCGCGCGCGGTCGAGCCCGAGCGCAGGCCCCAGGCAGACCGCGCTGATGCGCGCATCGTCCAGCACGCGGGTCAGTTCGTCCCCGTCTCCGGCGCGGCGGAGCATGATCGCTGTCAGCTGGGCCGCGGCCTCCTGCTGGGCCGAACCGGGCACGCCCAGCGTCACAAGGCCCGCCCCCACCCGAAGAGCCGCCCGCGCGGCAAGCCTTGCCGCCCCCGTCTGGCCGGCACCGCCCGACAGCACAAGGGCATGGCCATGGGCATATTTGTGCCCGCCCCCGCGCCCAAGCCCGCGCGGCATCCCGGTCAGCCGGACGACACCGGGCGGCGCATCCCGCGCCGGATCGGTCGGAGGCAGCCCGATATCGGCGATGTGCAGCGCGCCGCAGAAATCCGGCCCCTCGGCCAGGAAATGGCCAAGCTTGACCGCGTGAAAGGTGACGGTCAGATCGGCGGCAAGGGGGCGTCCCAGCGCGCGCCCCGTATCCGAGGACAGGCCCGACGGGATGTCGACCGCGACCCGAGGCACAGGCGCGCCCTGCCCGTCCGTCGCGGCATCGAGATCGGTTAGCGCCTGTTGCACCTCCCGGGGCAAGGCGCGGGTCAACCCGGTGCCGAAGATCGCATCGACGATGAGGTCGGGCGCGATGTCCCTTGGCTCGCCCATGGCACCCACAGGCCCGATCCCGACCCATCTGTCGTGATTGGCCCGGGCATCGGGCGGCAGCCGCGCGGGATCGCCATGCAGGACCGTATCGACCCGCCAACCGGCCTCCGCCAGAAGGCGCGCCACGACAAACCCGTCGCCGCCATTGTTGCCCGGTCCGCACAGGACAAGGACGCGCGCCCGGGCCGCGCGCAGGTCCGGCCATCTGTGGTGGATCGCCGCGACGACACCCTGTCCGGCCCGCTCCATCAGCTCGAGCCCGGTGACCTTGCCGGAGCCGATCGCGGCCTCCTCGGCGGCCCGCATCCGGGCCGTGCTCAGCACTTCGTCCAAGATCTCCCCCCATGTTTCCATTTCGCTTGCATCTCGCCCATAATGCCTATTTTTTAATCAAAGCACTGAGAAACGGAGCGTGCGGACAGCGGCTTCTCCCGGTTCGAATTGTCGCTCTTGGGCGGAGATGGTCTCACGCCGCTCAAGGCATAGGCAAGGGAGTCGGCCATGAAAAAGATCGAAGCGATCATCAAGCCCTTCAAACTCGATGAAGTGAAAGAGGCTCTTCAGGATATCGGAGTGCAGGGTCTGAGCGTCATCGAGGTCAAGGGGTTCGGCCGGCAGAAGGGTCATACCGAACTTTATCGCGGCGCGGAATATGTCGTCGATTTCCTGCCCAAGGTCAAAATCGAGGTCGTCCTGGCCGACGATCAGGCCGAGGCCGCGATCAGCGCGATCATCGATGCGGCCAAGACCGACAAGATCGGTGACGGCAAGATCTTCGTCTCTCCGGTCGAGGAGGCGATCCGCATTCGCACCGGCGAGACCGGCGAAGACGCGCTCTGATCATCCACGTTTCTTACGAATAACCCGAGCTCAAGAGGGAGCAACACATGAGCAAAGACAAGGTTCTCAAGACAATCAAGGATGAAGACGTCGAATATGTCGACATCCGCTTCACCGATCCGCGCGGCAAGTTGCAGCACGTGACCGTGATGGCCGACCAGGTGGATGAAGATTTCCTCGACGAAGGGTTCATGTTCGACGGCTCCTCGATCGCCGGGTGGAAGTCGATCGACCAGTCCGACATGAAGCTCATGCCCGACACCGAAAGCCTGTATATCGACCCCTTCTACGCCGAGAAGACCCTGTGCCTGCATTGCACCGTGGTCGAGCCCGACACCGGCGAAAGCTATGATCGCGACCCGCGCGGCACCGCCGAGCGCGCCGAGGCCTATCTGAAGTCCTCCGGGATCGGCGACACGTCCTACTGGGGCCCCGAGGCGGAATTCTTCCTCTTTGACGATGTCCGTTTCTCGGTCGCGATGAACAAGGTCTCCTACCAGGTCGATGCGCTTGACGCCGCCTGGAACAGCGACACCGAATACGAGATGGGCAATACCGGCCACCGCCCCGGCATCAAGGGCGGCTATTTCCCGGTCAACCCGATCGATGACGGCCAGGACATCCGGTCCGAAATGCTGTCGACGATGAAGCGCATCGGCATGAATGTCGACAAGCACCACCACGAAGTGGCGTCCTGCCAGCACGAGCTGGGCCTGATCTTCGGCTCGCTGACCAAGCAGGCGGACGAGCTTCAGAAATACAAGTATGTCATCCACAACGTGGCGCAGGCCTATGGCAAGTCGGCCACCTTCATGCCCAAGCCCATCGCGGGCGACAACGGCACCGGCATGCACGTCAACATGTCGATCTGGAAAGACGGCAAGCCCCTGTTCGCAGGCGACAAATACGCCGATCTGAGCCAGGAGGCGCTGTATTTCATCGGCGGCATCCTCAAGCATGCCAAGACCTTGAACGCCTTCACCAACCCGTCGACCAACAGCTACAAGCGGCTGATCCCGGGCTTCGAGGCCCCCGTGCTGCGGGCCTATTCGGCGCGCAACCGGTCCGGCTGCGTCCGTATCCCGTGGTCCGAAAGCCCGAAGGCAAAGCGCGTCGAGGCCCGTTTCCCCGACCCGTCCGCAAACCCCTATCTGTGCTTCGCGGCCCTGCTCATGGCAGGCATCGACGGGATCAAGAACAAGATCGACCCGGGCGGTCCGTCCGACAAGGATCTGTACGACCTGCCGCCGGAAGAGCTGGCCGACATCCCGACCGTCTGCGCCAGCCTGCGCGAAGCGCTTGAATCGCTGGCCGCCGATCACGACTTCCTGCTTCAGGGCGACGTGTTCACGAAAGGCCAGATCGAGGGCTACATGGATCTGAAGTGGGACGAGGTCTATGCCTACGAGCACACCCCGCACCCGATCGAGTTCAAGATGTATTACAGCTGCTGATCGCTCGGATCGCAGAACAGGACAGAGGGGCGCGCCACAGCGGCGCGCCCCTTTTTCGTTGAACAAAGTCTTTGAAAAGAAATCACTGTTTCGCCCACTTCGTCTCACATCGGGACCATAATCCCTGTCCAGTCTACAATTCGAAGCCGAACACAGGACTGTTTCTGATGGATTGTCTCGAACGCGACGCGCCGATCAATGTCATGGTGCAATTGTTGTTTGTCGCCCGAAATTCCCCCGGCCTGCGCCGTCTGGGCCGGTTTGTCCGCGCGCGCCATGGCGCCGCCCCCCTCGAGATACTGCCCAGCGGCGGCGCCTTCAGCCTGCCCGATATCGGCACGCTCAGGGCCTCGTATGACGTGATCACCGATCGAGAGAGGCTCGAGGTTCTGACCCTGTCGCTGAGCGAATGCCCCCTCGCTGACCATGCCCGTTGCGAGGCCGATCGGCTCGATGCCCAAAGCCGGACGCTTCAGCCGTTGATCGCCGAACTCGACGCGGACGAGACGCATTGGCACCTCCTTCCCGGCCCGGTCGACCGCGCCGACGAACGGCGGCTGGCCCGGCGGGCGATCAGGCTTCTCGGCCGTCCAGTCTGGTCCGCCCGGCCGTATCACGGGGTGACACCGGACCGCTTGGACCAGGATCACTGCCTTGTGCGTCTCGTGGGCAAGTCCGGCCGGTCGAAACCCGCCTCGCGCCGCATCGCCGATGCGCTCGATGCCGCAAGACCGGCCAAAGCCGCGCCCGACATCGTGCTCCCGGCAAACGACCTGCCCGCCCTGCCCCGGCTGCGCCGCGACCGGCTGAGCGCCGTCATCGACGCGCTCGCAGACCGCGCAGGCCCCCTCCGCAGCCGCCGCCTGACCTTTCAGATCGGCACCGGCTCCGCCCTCGTGATGAACCAGAGCAGCGGCATCTAGCGCAAGGGCGCCACGCTTGTGAGGATGGTGAAGACGACCGCCCCCGTTCGGGGCAGTTTTCGCAAGGTCTGCCGTTCGCTGCGCCAGAAGCGATGGCTGCCGGGCGCGTCCTTGCGCGGCGCGTTTTCGGATCGGGGCTGGTGCAATGCGGCGTCGGCATAGGGCAACAGGTTCGCCCGCGTCAGGACCCGCCCCGGCGCAAGACCATCGAACATCCGCTGAACCCGCGCCGCGACCCCGCCATCATAGGGCGCGACCGGGCCGTGGATCGCCGTCAGGGGCCGGCCGATCTTTTCCGACAGGGTCCAGCTTGCGGGAAAGGCAAGCAGCGCCGCGCTCAGCACATGTTCCGCACCGCGTTTCTCAAGCAGGCAGACATCCTCCTGGATCAGGCAACCCGCAAGGTTCAGCCCGTCCAGACCATCCAACTGCACGCGCCTGCCGTCGGGCCGGGTCACCGCGCCACCCGAAAGCGCGAAATCCGGCCGGGCTGACAGCGCCTCGATCAGCACTTCTGCAAATTCGGCCTCGGCCGCGCCGCTGCCCTCCTCGCGCATCAGGACGGCCTTGCCGGAGCTGTCCAGAAGGCGGGCCTTCTCGTCCATCTGCGCCGCATAGGCGCCCGTGACCCGCAGCCACTCCGACAGACCGACAGGCTGCATGGCCGGGATCGGGCGCCGGGCCAGCGCGATCTGGTCGCTGTCAATTTCCATCGCGGCTCTCCAACGGATCATTCGCCCGGTCACGCCCCGCTCGGGAGCGCATCCCGGCGCATTGTCACGGCTGTCCATGCCACTGGCGGCCTGTCCGATCAACGCGCATTCAACTTCGCCCGGGGCCGGCCCGCGCGGTTCAGGGCCCGATCCTGGCCAGAAGACCCACATGATCCGAACCCAGCTTGCCCCGCCTCTCGACCGCCGCCGCCCAGCCACGCGGCACCAGCACATGGTCGATCCGCAGCGGCGGCAGGCCCAGCCCCGGAATGTGGTGGGTCGCCCTGAGCGGACCTGCAGGAACCGCCCCCACGGCACCCGCAATCTGCCTGAACGCGTGACCCCAGGGCACCATGTTGAAATCGCCCGCAACCACGACCGGCCCGTCCAGAGGTGCAAGTGCATGGGCGATGCGGCGCGCCTCGTCGGCCTGCTCGCGCGGCCAGGGCCAGCTGAGGTGCACCGAGGCGATCCAGACCGGTCCGGCCCTCGTCTCCACATGCAGGAGCGCCACCGCCAACCCGCGATCCGCAAGGCAGCGCCCGCCGCCATCGGCCAGCGGCAGGCGGCTGAAGACATGGATACCGCCATGGCACCGCTGCCAGCCGGGATGGGTGCGGCGCAGATCGGCCACCATCGGATCGTGCCGGCGATGCACCTCCTGCAAGGTGACGATATCCGCCCCCGAGGCCCGGATATCGGTCAGGATCGCCTCGCCCTGCCCGTTCCCGATCCAGACATTCTTCTGGTAGAGGCGGAAGCCGTCGCCCGCATCGGCCGGCCGCATCGACCACAGGATCGGGCCACCCGCCACGATCGCTGTCAGCGCAAGGGCCGCCGCCAGCCTGCGCCGCCCAAGAGGGGCAAGCAGCACCGCCAGCGGCAGAAGTGCTAGGCTCAACTCCCAGCGAAAGACGGCCAGCGAATCCCCCGCCGGATGCAGCGCCCCGCCATGACCCGCCACGATCAGCCCCGCGAGAAGGACGCCAAGCCCCGCAACCGCCCGCGACAGGACCGTTTTCACGGGCTCACCATGCCGCGACTGCGCCGTAACACGGGTTGAACGGCCCCCCCGCGAGCGCCAGTGTCGGACAAACGCCGCAAGGAACGCCTCCCATGCCCATCGATCGTTTCACCTTTCCCGGCCATTCCGGCGCCGACCTCGCGGCCCGTCTCGACATGCCCGATGGCCCGCACCTGGCCACGGCACTCTTTGCCCATTGCTTCACCTGCGGCAAGGACATCGCCGCGGCGCGGCGCATTTCGGCGCGGCTGGCCTCGATGGGGATCGCGGTGCTGCGGTTCGATTTCACCGGGCTGGGCCATTCGGGGGGAGAATTCGCCAATACCAGCTTTACCAGCAATGTGGCCGACCTCGTGGCCGCCGCGCGCGCCCTCGAGGCGCGCGGCATGGCGCCCGCCCTTCTGGTGGGCCATTCCCTGGGCGGCGCGGCAGTCCTGCGCGCGGTCTCCGATATCGGCTCTGTCCGGGCCGTGGCCACGATCGGCGCGCCCTTCGATCCGGGCCATGTCACCCATAATTTCGGCGCCTCCCTCGACAGGATCCGCCAACAGGGCCGCGCCGAGGTCACGCTTGCCGGCCGCTCCTTCACCATCGGGCGCGATTTCATCGAGGATGTGGCCGCGGCCAACATGGTGCCCGCGATCAAGGCGCTCGACGCCGGACTTCTGGTGCTGCATGGCCCGCGCGACCCGGTCGTGGGGATCGACAACGCGCAGGACATCTTTTTGGCCGCGCGCCACCCCAAAAGCTTCGTCACCCTCGACGATGCCGACCACCTCCTGTCCCGGGCACCGGACGCCGATTACGCGGCCGAGGTGATCGCGGCCTGGGCCGGGCGCTATCTCGACCTGAAATCGCCTGCCCCGCCGCCCGGCGTGCCCGAAGGCATCGTCCGCGTCTCCGAGGTCGATCCCGACGGATTTCTGCAGGATATCCAGGCCGGTCCCCGCCACCATGTGCAGGCGGACGAGCCGGAGGCCTATGGCGGCTCGGGGCTGGGCATGTCGCCCTATGGCTTTCTCTCCTCGGGTCTCGGCGCCTGCACCGCGATGACGATCCGGATGTATGCCCGGCGCCGCAGGATCGCCCTCGATCATGTCTGCGTCGACGTCAGCCACGACAAGGTCCATGCCCAGGATGCCGAAGCCGGCGGCACGAAACTCGACATCTTCACCCGCAGGATCCGCCTGACAGGGCAACTCAGCGAGGCCGAGCGCGACAAGCTTCTCGAGATCGCAGACAAATGCCCCGTCCACCGCACGCTCGAGGCAAAGGCCCGGATCGAGACCAACCTCGTGACCGAATGATCCTTCGCGTTGGTGAAAATACTCCCGCCGGAGGCTTCGGTCGGCCCGCCACACCGGGGCCGTGTCGCATGGCTGGCTCGCCCCTCCACGGGTCCCGGAAACGAAACGAGGCGCGGACATGTCCGCGCCTCTCCGTGTGGTAACATTCCGGTCAGGGGTCAATGACGGGCGGTGCCCACCAGCTTCCACAGCCCGGGGATCAGAAGGGCCGCCATCATCAGCTTGAGCGCATCGCCCACGAGGAAATTCGTCATGCCCCATTGCATCACCCATTCCGCGCCACGCTCGGCCACGAAAAGGTAGGCCATCCACGGCAGGCCGAAAGCATAGATGACGGCATTGCCGATCAGGAGCGCCCCGATCATGCCGGCCACACTCTGCGACCAGCCGCGCTGGGCAAGCGCACCCACCGCCCAGGCCGCCACGGCAAAGCCCACGAGATAGCCGCCGGTCGGCCCCGTCATGTAGGCAAGCCCCGCCGTGTCACCGGTGAAGACGCCCGCACCCAGCGCACCAAGTGCCAGATAGGCCACAAGCGTCACGAGACCGAGCCGTGCCCCGAAGGCCGCGCCCACGGTCAGGACGGCGAAGGTCTGCATCGTGACCGGAACCGGCCACATCGGCACGCGGATCTGCGCCGCCATCGCGATGGCCAGAACGCCCAGCACAACCAGCGCCGCCTGCTTGATAAGAAGCCGCGATCCGTCGCGGGCTACGAAATTGTCGATCAGCACAGGCTGCCCGTTCAAAGTGCTCATGGCGAACTCCCAGTCATGTCGCGTTTCCTCCACCTAGCCCCGCGGGGCGCCCGACTGCAAGTCCTGTTGGCGGTAACGGCTGTGCATTACGTAGTCCTTTCGCGGCCCCGACACGGTCCAGACCGCCTCCCACAGGGGCCAGGCGGCGAACTCGTAGCGCACCTCATAGGTGTCGGGCGGGCACAGGTGACGGGCCGATCCACCCTCGAGCGGCATGCGGTGAAAGGGCCGCCCATCGGCAAAGGCGATGTCGATCCCGCCTGAACCCGGCCGCCACAGGTACCGCCGTTCCGCCTCGAAGCCGGGGCCACCGGCAAGGCCGAGCCGCCCGGTCTCGTGATAGATCCAGCCACCGTCATCCGCCTCCGATATCCGGGCCACGCCCTCGAACCGCGCATCGGGGCCCAGACGATCCGCGATCTCCCGGGTGACGTGCCAGCGGCCCAGAAAGGCGCGCGCCTCCATCTTCGGCCTCCTTCTTGTGACCCTGCGCGGGGGCGAGTATGACGCAAGCCACCGGCTATGACATCCTCGAAAGGGCCCGCCCGCATGATCCCCCGCTATTCCCGCCCCGAAATGACCGCCATCTGGGAGCCCGCGACCAAGTTCCGCATCTGGTTCGAGATCGAGGCCCATGCCTGCGACGCGATGGCCGATCTGGGCGTGATCCCGCGCGAGAACGCCGACGCGGTCTGGAAGGCGAAGGATGTGGAATTCGACGTGGCCCGCATCGACGAGATCGAGGCCGTGACGAAACATGATGTGATCGCCTTTCTCACCCATCTGGCCGAGATCGTCGGCAGCGACGAGGCGCGGTTCGTTCATCAGGGGATGACCTCGTCGGACGTGCTGGACACCACGTTCAACATCCAGCTGACCCGCGCCTCCGACCTCCTTCTGGCGGGGATCGACCGGGTTCTGGCCGCCCTCAAGGCCCGCGCGTTCGAACACAAGGATACGGTCCGCATCGGGCGCAGCCACGGCATCCATGCCGAACCGACCACGATGGGCCTGACCTTCGCGCGCTTCTACGCCGAGATGGACCGCAACCGGAACCGTCTGGAAAAGGCCCGCTGGGAGATTGCCACCGGCGCGATTTCGGGCGCGGTCGGCACGTTCGCCAATATCGACCCGGCCGTCGAGGAACATGTCTGCGCCAAGCTGGACCTGCGCCCCGAGACGATCTCGACGCAAGTCATCCCGCGCGACCGGCACGCGATGTTCTTTGCCACGCTGGGTGTCATCGCAAGTTCGATCGAGAATGTCGCGACCGAGATCCGCCACATGCAGCGCACCGAGGTTCTGGAGGCCGAGGAGTTCTTCTCCGCCGGTCAGAAGGGCTCGTCGGCGATGCCCCACAAGCGCAACCCGGTCCTGACCGAAAACCTGACGGGCCTTGCGCGGCTTGTTCGGTCGGCCGTGGTGCCCGCGCTGGAGAATGTGGCACTCTGGCATGAACGCGACATCTCGCATTCCTCGGTCGAACGGGCGATCGGGCCCGATGCCACGATCACGCTCGATTTCGCGCTCAACCGGCTGGCGGGCGTGATCGAGAAACTCGTCGTCTATCCCGAGACGATGCTGGCCAACATGAACAAGTTTCGCGGTCTGGTCATGTCGCAGCGGGTTCTGCTGGCGCTGACGCAGGCCGGCGTCAGCCGCGAGGACGCCTATCGGCTGGTCCAGCGCAATGCGATGAAGGTCTGGGAGGAAGGCAAGGACTTCAAGACCGAACTTCTGGCTGATGCCGAGGTCACGGCGGCCCTGTCGGCCGCTCAGATCGAAGAGAAATTCGACCTCGGATATCATACCAAGCATGTCGATACGATCTTTGCCCGGGTCTTCGGCACGGACTAGACCGCGCCCCCGTCGGGTCGGGAAATGCAGGGATCGGAGGGTGAAACGGAACGGGGTAGCCGGCGGCAGCGAACGCCGGACTTATCCCCTTTCCCGGTTTGGTCGGCAGCCAGAGAGATACCGGAAGGACGGTGATCTGCCTGCCGTCATGCCGCCACGGCCGGTGCATGCAGCGGCTTGGGTCCGGGCACATGGGTGGCACCGGGCACATGGCTGCGGCCAATGGCGGCGGGCATCGAGAGAACGGCGTATTTGCGGCCGTCATCGTTGAGATAGGGCTCGCCGATCCGTTCGGCGCCGAAGCCCAGTTGCCGCAACGCGCGCATCAGGGCCAGCGGCGACAGCGAGATCAGGCGTTCGGCGCCGTTGCGCCCCGCTACCTCGACGAGGCCGTTGACGATCAGCGACAGGCAGGTCGACCGTTCGGCATGGGTGGTCAGTTCGTCCGACATGACAAGCCGCGTGCATTCCCAGATCGCATCGCTGGCCACCTCGCGGCCCATGATGTCCTCGGGGATATCGGCCAGCTTGCCGTTCACCGCATCACGCAACATGTAGGTGTGTTCGCCCCAGATCGCGGTGGTGGCCATGGCCCGGGCACCGCCGATGACCTTGCCGTCCCGCAGGACAAGCGAATAATACGCCTTCGGGTTGTCGTATTGGTCCATCTCGACGGTGTCGTCGTGGGGGATGTCCCAATTCAGCTGATCGACGAAGAATCGCTTCCTGAGGCCCAGGAACTCATAAAAAGCGGCCCCATGAAGGTGAAGTGAAGACAGATTGAAGGTGATGTTTTCCATTTTTACTCTCCTTTATGGAGAGTCCATTGTGCGATTAAATCTCAAGGTTGTTAACCGGTCATTACACCGTGAGGTAGAGACGCTGGCTGACATTTCTGTGGATAAACCTGTGGACAAAACATCGCGACCGGTGGCCGGGCGGCCGGCCGGTTCAGATCAGGCCGAAATCGCTGGCCCGCGTCACGGCCTGCGCGCCGGTCGCGGCCCTCAGCTTGAGTTTGGCATTCTTCAGGCGCTGCTTGATCGCGCCTTCCGACACGCCCAGCTCGAATGCCATCTGCTTGAGCCTCATGCCCTCCTTGACCAGACGAAGCGCCTCGAGCTCGGCCTCGGTCAGGTTGGTCGGCGGCGCGCGGTCTTCATGCATGCAGGCCACCAGCCGCGAGAGACGGGCGATCTCGTCATCGGTATGTTCCCTGTCGGACCGCGCAAAGGTGCCGAACGATCGCTGCCCGTTGGAGTTTTCGTCCATGCAACTGACCGCCACACCATAGGTCAGACCATGTTCGCGACCCAGCGCGATGACCCGCCTGGGGTCGTCGATGTCGATGGCGCTCCACCTGATGGCCCCGACATTGGAATAGATCCACCGGATGACCGGATCGTGCATCATGAACCGCTGACGGGTATAGAAATCGACCCAGTCCCGCGGCAGGGCATTCCTTTCCTCAAGCGGAAACGCGAACCCGACGCGCAATGCGATGTAATATCCCGCAGGCGCCAATTCATCGAGATCATCATCACATGCAATTGCATCGCTCAATGCAGAGGTCCTCTACTTCGGGCCGACGCCAAGTTTGAACCCCGACCAGCTCCTGCCCCTGGCAATCGTCCAAACGGATATTCTCTTGATCACCCATGCACCTGAATACAGACTAGGGTCATGATCGGATCAAGATCAACCTGAAAGCGAACGCGAAGGGAACTCCGATGCTCGGGGAGCAACAAATCGGTGAGAAATTGGCCGACCTGCAGGACCTTGCGCCCGCGGGATTCGCGATTGCCCTGCATATCCAGTTTACGACGCCAACTTACCTTTTTCAGACCTATCCCAAGGCCTGGATCGAGGTCTATTCAAGCCGGGGCCTTGTCCTGCGCGACCCGACGGTGATCTGGGGGTTCGACAACCTCGGCGTGATCGACTGGCGCGAATTGGCCAAGGACGATTCGGAAGGGATCATGGCCCTTGCGCGGGAACATGGGCTGGTCGAGGGCTTCACCTGCGCGATCGAGGACGGCGAGAGCCGCTCCATCGCCAGTTTCTCGCGAACCGACCAATCCTTTTCCGACGAGGAGAAATCCGCGATCTGCGACATCGTCAACGAGATGCATGTCTCGACCACCGGTCTGTCGCCGCTTTCGGCCGAGACCCGCAACCGGCTGCGCCGCATGTCGATCCAGTATTCGCATCCCGGCCCGGCCAACTGAACGCGGCCGTGTTAACGACCGGTTCACGTAATCGGGCCTATTGATCGACCTCGATAGAGGTCAATCGCGAGTATGGATGATGCAGGTCACGACGACGCAGAACGCTTCGCCTTCCACCGATCCTTCCCGTCCCGCCACGCCAGCCCCCGATCCCGCCTCGCGCCTGTCGCGCCGCCGCAAGGCCGCGGTGATCGTGCAGATGTTGCTGGCCGACGGGCAGAAGCTGTCGCTGTCCTCCCTGCCCGAGGATGTGCAGCTGAACCTGACCCGCGAACTGGCCGATCTGCGCATCGTCGACCGCGACACCATGCAGAAGGTCGCCCGCGAATTCGCCCGCGACCTCGAGCGGGTCGGCATCGCCGTTCCGGGCGGGGTGGAGGCCGCGTTGAAACGGCTTGCCGACCAGATCAGCCCGACGGCGGCGGCGCGCATCCGCTCCGAACTGGCGGCCTCCGATCAGGACCCCTGGGCGCAGATCGTCGCCCTCGCGCCCCAGGACCTTGTCTCCGTCATGGAGGAGGAAAGCACCGAGGTCGCGGCCGTCGTGATGTCGAAACTTCCCGTGGGCAAGGCCGCGGCGCTGCTGGGCCTTCTGCCGGGGGAACTGGCGCGCCGGATCACCTATGCCATGTCCCAGACCAGTGACGTCCGCCGGGACGCGGTGCAGCGGATCGGCGCCGCCATCGCGCGCAGCCATTGCGCGAGACCCGCCCCGGTCTTCGACAACCCGCCGCCCAAGCGCGTGGGCGCGATCCTCAATTCCAGCGTCGCCGCCACCCGTGACCACGTTCTGGAGGGGCTGTCCTCGGACGATCCGGGCTTTGCCGACGAGGTGCGCAAGTCGATCTTCACCTTCGCCGACATCCCCGACCGGATCAGCACCCCCGATGTGCCCAAGATCACCCGCAATATCGAGGATGCGGTCCTCGTCACGGCGCTCACCGCCGCGCTTGCCGCGGGCGGCGAACTGGCCCGGTCGGCGGAATTCATCCTCTCCAACATCTCGCAGCGCATGGCCGATGCCTTGCGCGAGGAGATCGCCGACAAGGGCCGGATCCGCAAATCCGCCGGGGAGGAGGCGATGGGCGAGGTTGTCCGCGCGATCCGCGCGGCGGTCGATGCGGGCGAACTGACCCTGATCGAGGTCGAACAGGACGACGAGGAGGAGTGATGGCCGCGCCCATCGGCGACCGGCCCGCCTAGCCAAGCCCGGGTTCCCGGTCTATTGAGGGCGGGCCCGCGGGACGGGCCCCGTTCGGTGCGTCGATGTCATGCAAGGGGCATCGGCCACGGTGCCCCGCGCCCCGGCACAAGACCGCCCGCCACCCGAACCGGAGAAACACGCGCGCCCCATGTCCGACACGCCCGGAACGACGCTGCAATGGCTTGAGGACAGGGCGATCCGCGGCCTGATCGGCGCGGCGATGGCCCTGCCCTTCGACCGGCGGCGCGCGCTGATGGGCGCCGCAATGGCCCGGATCATCGGCCCGCTTGCCGGCTATGGCCGCAGGGCACGGGCGAACCTCGGCCTGATCCACCCTGACATGGCCGCGCCCGACCGCCACCGGATCGCGCGCACTGTCCTCGACAATGCCGGCCGGACGATCATCGAGAATTACAGCTGGCGCGAATTCGGGGCGAGCCTTTCGCAGACCGAACCGACAGGCCCCGGCCTGCCCGCGCTTGAGGATGCGCGCGCCGAAGGGCGGGCTGTCCTTTTCGTGACCGGCCATTACGGCAATCACGAGGCGCCCCGACAGGTCCTGACCCGGATGGGCTGCACGATCGGCGGCATCTACAAGCCGATGACGAACCCCTATTTCAACGCCCACTACATCCGCACCATGACCGAGATGTCGGGACCGGTCTTTCCCAAGGGGCCGCAGGGCACACGCGGTTTCATCCGTCATCTGAAATCGGGGGGCATGGCCACGATCCTGTTCGATGTGCATGATCGCGACGGCGTCCCCCTGCCCTTTCTGGGCCGAACGGCGCTGACCTCCACCTCCGCGGCGATGCTTGCCCTGCGCCACGATGCGGTGCTGATCCCCTATTTCGGGATCCGCCGGCCCGATGGCACGGGGTTCTCGATCGAACTCGACGCGCCGATCGCGCATGGCGATCCGGTCGACATGACCCTGTCCATGACACGATCGCTGGAGGCCCGGATCGCCCGCGACCCCGGCCAGTGGTTCTGGGTCCATCGCCGCTGGAAGGGCGAACACCGCCCCGGGACTTGACGCCCGGTCGCCGGCCGCGCAAACCGGACCCCCGAAAGCAGGGAGATCGTCTTGCGAGATCATGATCCAACGAAACCGCTGATCTTCATCCACCTGCCCAAGACGGCGGGCACCTCGGTCAAGGAAATTGTCCGGGGCTGGTTTCCCGACAGGTTTCATCATCACTACATCAACGAAAGCGCCGGCCGGATGCCCGAGCGGCTGCCGGATGAACGGTTGGCCGACCGCGATGCCCCACCCCTGATCTACGGGCATTTCAACCGCCAGCGCGAGGCCGGGATCGACCTATATTATCCGGGCGTGACCCAGTTCGTCACGATCCTGCGCGACCCCTTCGACATGACTGTATCGGCCGTCTATTACTGGCGTTCCGTCGTCGATCCGCAGGCCGATCTGAACCAGATCGGGACCGGGCAGATCGCAAGCCAGCTGCGCAAGCGCGCGCCCCATACGCTGCTTCATTTCCCGGCCGGGATCACGATGGAGAATTATCGCGATGTCCTGTCAGAGAAGTTCATCCATATCGGCGTGACCGAGGACCTGCCGCGGTCGATGACCCAGATCGCGGCCAAGCTGGACAAGCCGTTCACACCTGCAGATCTGCCCCGCGCCAACGTGACCGAACGGCCCCGGGAATTTCCGCAATCGCTGCGCGATGAATATCGTGAACGGTTTCCCCTGGAACACGCGATCCATGATTTCGCCCGCGACCTGGTGCGCCGGGGCTGAGCGCCCCTATTCGACCCGGGCCGCGGCCAGTATGGGGCCGGCCCCCGCCTCCTGGATGATGACGACCGAAGGCTGGGCGCCGCTCAACTCGGCGCTCAGGCGCAGGGTGTCGGCCCCGTCCCAGCGGGCGATGATGTCGAGGTCGGTGACGATATTCGAATAGCTCAGCGTGCGGCCCCCGTTCTCGCCGCGCAGGATGTCGACCGTCGCCTCGGGGATATAGCGGACCAGTTGCACAACCATCTCGGCGCGCATCTCGCTCCGGGCCTCGAGGCGGAAGCCGCCCTCGGTCGGATCGACATGCAGGGTAACGCGGGCGGGCTCGTCCTCGTGAGTCTGGATCAGGTCCATCACGCTCATCCCGTTGGCGCCGATCACGTGATCGCGCCCGCCGATGATGAATTGCGGCGTATAGACGGTGCGTTCCCCCGACGCGCGGGCATAATCATGCTGGCGCTGGGTGAATTCGGGCGCGGCGAAACTGTCCTCCCATCCGATATAGTCCCAGTAATCGACATGCAGGGCCAGGGCGATCACGCCGTCGCGCCCGGCCAGTTCGTCCAGCATCGCGTCGGCGGGCGGGCAGGACGAGCAGCCCTGCGACGAGAACAGCTCCACCACGACAGGGTAATCCTCGGCCGAAACCGGCAGGCCAAGGCAGATCAGTGATAGTGCAGCGGCACGAAGGGCACGCATCCCGTTTCTCCCGTTCGGTGATTGTCCCTGACTAGAAGGCATGCGCGCCCAAGGCCAATCAATCAATCGAGAGAGCCGCGCAACAATCGCGAAAACAAGGCTTGGAAAAGATTGTGTGCAATAGTATACCGCACGCAAATCCGCCGCGACTCTCCCTGTTCGGACAGGACATCGCGCGCGACCATCCGTCCACCAGCCACAGAAAGGGTCCTGCCTATGCCCATCACAGTCGGACATGACAGCGCCAAGGCCCGCAAGACGATCACCGTCGGCGGCAAGAGCCTGTCCTACTATTCCATCCCTGCCGCCGAAGCTGCCGGGCTGGGCACGTTTTCCAACCTGCCCGCCGCCCTGAAGGTGGTGCTGGAAAACATGCTGCGCTTCGAGGATGGCAAGACCGTCACCCTCGACGACATCAAGGCCTTTTCCGACTGGGGCAAGAAGGGCGGCCGCAACCCGCAGGAGATCGCCTATCGCCCGGCCCGCGTGTTGATGCAGGATTTCACCGGCGTTCCGGCCGTGGTCGACCTTGCCGCGATGCGCGACGGGATCATGGCCCTGGGCGGTGATCCCGAAAAGATCAACCCTCTCAACCCGGTGGATCTGGTGATCGACCATTCGGTCATGATCGACGAATTCGGCAATCCGCGCGCCTTCCAGATGAACGTGGACCGCGAGTATGAGCGGAACATGGAGCGCTATGTCTTCCTCAAATGGGGGCAGAAGGCGTTCAACAATTTCCGCGTGGTTCCGCCCGGCACCGGCATCTGCCACCAGGTGAATCTTGAATACCTCGCCCAGACCGTCTGGACCGATGTGGACCAGAACGGCGAAGAGGTCGCCTACCCGGATACTCTGGTGGGCACCGACAGCCACACCACCATGGTCAACGGCGCGGCCGTCCTTGGCTGGGGCGTGGGCGGGATCGAGGCCGAGGCCGCGATGCTGGGCCAGCCGATTTCCATGCTGATCCCGGAGGTTGTGGGTTTCAAGCTGACGGGCCGGATGGTCGAGGGCACGACAGGCACCGACCTTGTCCTGAAAGTCGTGGAAATGCTGCGCGAGAAGGGCGTTGTCGGCAAGTTCGTCGAGTTCTATGGCCCCGGCCTCGACACGCTGCCGCTGGCCGACCGCGCGACGATCGCGAACATGGCCCCCGAATACGGCGCCACCTGCGGATTTTTCCCGATCGACGACGAAACCCTGCGCTACCTGCGCAATACCGGCCGCGACGAAGACCGGGTGGCCCTTGTCGAAGCCTATGCCAAGGAAAACGGTTTCTGGCGCGGGGACGATTATGCACCGATCTATACCGACACGCTCGAGCTGGACATGGGCACCATCGTGCCTGCCATTTCGGGTCCGAAGCGGCCGCAGGATTACATCTCTCTCGACAAGGCGGCGGGCGCATTCGGCAAATACGTCAAGGGCCTCCGCGAGGGCAAGGACGCCTCCCCCAAGGAGGAAAGCCGCTGGGAAGGTGAAGGCGGCGCGCCGGAGCCGACCGACATCCCGGGCGACGAGGGCCACCATCGGCGCGGCTACGTCCAGACCGAGGACGGCCATTACCAGCTGCATGACGGCTCGGTCGTGATCGCGTCGATCACCTCGTGCACCAACACCTCGAACCCCTATGTGATGATCGGTGCAGGCCTCGTGGCGCGCAAGGCGCGCGAAAAGGGCCTGACCCGCAAGCCCTGGGTCAAGACCTCGCTCGCGCCGGGAAGCCAGGTCGTGTCGCATTACCTTGAGGCCGCGGGTCTTCAGGAGGATCTGGATGCGATCGGCTTCAACCTCGTGGGCTATGGCTGCACGACCTGCATCGGCAATTCCGGCCCGCTGGCCGAAGAAATCAGCAAGTGCATCCACGACAACGACCTGATCGCGACCTCGGTCCTGTCCGGCAACCGCAACTTCGAGGGCCGGATCTCGCCCGACGTGCGGGCGAACTACCTCGCCTCGCCGCCGCTGGTGGTGGCCTATGCGCTGGTCGGCGACATGAATGTCGACATCGCGAAGGACCCTCTGGGCACCGACAAGGACGGCAACCCCGTCTACCTCAAGGATATCTGGCCCAGCCAGAAAGAGGTGGCCGAACTGGTCGAAAGGACCGTGACCCGCGAGGCGTTCCAGTCGAAATATGCCGATGTCTTCAAGGGCGACGAAAAGTGGCAGGGCGTCGAGACGACCGACGCGCAGACCTATGACTGGCCCGCCTCGTCGACCTATGTGCAGAACCCGCCCTATTTCCAGGGCATGTCGAAGGAGCCCGGCACGATCTCGAATATCGAGGGCGCGCGGGTTCTCGCGATCCTGGGCGACATGATCACGACCGACCACATCTCGCCGGCCGGATCGTTCAAGGACACGACGCCCGCGGGCCAGTACCTGATCGAACGGCAGGTGCCGGTGCGGGAGTTCAACTCCTATGGATCGCGCCGCGGCAATCACGAGGTCATGATGCGCGGCACCTTCGCCAATATCCGCATCAGGAACGAGATGCTCGACGGGGTCGAGGGCGGCTATACGGTCGGCCCCGACGGAGAGCAGACCTCGATCTACGAGGCGGCCATGGCGCATCAGGCAGCCGGAACACCGCTCGTCGTCTTCGGGGGCGAGCAATATGGCGCGGGCTCCAGCCGCGACTGGGCGGCGAAGGGCACCGCGCTTCTGGGGGTCAAGGCCGTGATCGCCGAAAGCTTCGAGCGGATCCATCGCTCGAACCTCGTGGGCATGGGTGTGATCCCGTTCGAATTCACCGGCGGTGACACCCGCAAGTCGCTGGGGCTGACGGGGGACGAGACCGTCTCGATCTCCGGCCTCGACACGATCGAGCCGCTTCAGGAGGTGCCCTGCACCATCACCTATGCGGACGGCACCGAGAAGACGATCACGATCAAGTGCCGGATCGATACGGCGATCGAGATCGAATATATCGAACATGGTGGCGTGCTGCACTACGTGCTGCGCAACCTCGCCGCCGCCTGACCGCCGCCGCGGCCCAACAGAAAAGGCCCGGCGCGCGCCGGGCCTTCCTGGGTACGGCCCGCTTTCCTCCGCAGGCTCGCGCGTCACCGACAGTGGCGATCGCCGGCTCTCGCGCTTCAAAGGCCTGAACGGTGCCTCGGTGCCGAGCGAGTTATTCTCCTGCAGCAGAATTTGACCACGTTCATCAACCTCGATAAAATTCCGCGTCGGACTTCGGGGGGCCGCTGATGAGCGAGAGATTATGCCCGCAATGTCAGGGCGTTGGTACGGACCGGTTCAACAAGGCCTGCACATATTGTGCAGCCTCCGGGAAGAACCCTTTCTTTCGGGAGCCCGTCCGGTCGAAACCGGGCGGCGGTCGCAAACAGAAACAACCGCTTCCTTCTTCGGCCGTATTCCCGATCTTGCTCGTCGCGTTGATTGCAGGCAGCGCAGTCTACGTGATGCACGGGGCTTCTGAAAATGCGGTTGGCCTTGCGGCATTGGCCGTATTGGGGGTCGTGGCCGCAGGGATCATCGCCTATCGGATTCTGAGCCAGCCGCTTGCGGCAATCGGACTGGTCGTGCTGTTCATTGCCATTGATCACCTCGTTTTCGATGGCGCCTTGACGCCAAGGGCAAGAGCGATAGTGACCCTGATCTGGGCCGAAATTCGGACATTTTTCCTGCCATGAGGCTGGCGGTGCAGCCGGGATTCCTGGAGGCCTGCAACGATGCCGGAAGACCGAGCGACGGAAACTTGAAAAGTTTCCGGAACGATTTCCTTTCAGGAAATCGGTCTGCCTCAACCCTCGGCGGCGAGAGCCTTCTCGAGTTCGGGCAGGAAACGCTGTTCGTAATCGCTCCCTACCAGCGGACCGATGAACCGGAAGAGCACCGTCCCGTCCCCACCGACGATGAAGGTTTCCGGCGGCGCGGTGACACCCCAGTCGATGGCCCGCCGGCTCGACGGGTCAAAGCCCGTGGCAAAGAAGGGATTGCCCTCGTCTTCCAGGTAGGACAGCGCGTTGTCTTCCTCGTCGCGGAAGTTCAGCCCCGCCACGCGGATGCCCCGCTCGTTCATCGCATGCAGCGTCGGATGCTCCACCCGGCAGGGCGGGCACCAGCTGGCCCAGAAATTCACGACCGTCACCTCGCCCGATCGCAGATCCTCGGCCGTGAGGGTCGGCATGCCGGCAAGCCCCACATCGGGGACGGGCGGCGCCGGCTGACCCACGAAGGTGGAGGGCAACTCGTCGGGATTGTCCCGCTGCATGCCCGCGAAAAAGAGCCCGGCCAGCGCCGCAAAGGCCACCGGCGGGATCAGCATCAGGGGCTTAATCCTTGCCATCAATCCTCTCCTCCACCTGGTCGAGCCGGCGGCGCACCGTTCGCGCCTGCGCAACGCTCAGGGCAACGATCGCGACCAGAAGGACGAGGCTCACCGCATAGGCGCTCAGCACCGCGGCCGCGTAGTCTCCGAGGTCGGGCATCATGCGCGCGCCTCCTGCCGGCGCGACCGCATCTCGAGCGCGCGAATGCGTCGCCGCCCGATCTCGGTCCGTGTGCGCATCAGGACAAGTGCCAGGAACAGCAGCACGAAGCCCGCGATGCACAGAAGCAGCGGATGATAGAACACGTCGGCCACGTTCTTTTCCTCATCAAGGCTGAGCGAGGCGCCCTGATGCAGGCCCTGGTTCCAGAAATTCACCGCATAGCGCGACAGGAGCGCGAAGACCGACCCCACCATGCACAGGATCGAGGTCAGGTCGGCGGCCGTGTCGGGATCGGAGATCGCCTGCCACAGCGCCACATAGCCCATGTAGAACAGAAACAGGATCAGAAACGACGTGAGCCGCGGATCCCAGGCCCACCAGGTGCCCCACATCGGCTCCCCCCAGACGGCGCCGGTAAAGAGCGCGATCAGCGTCATCGCGATGCCCACCGGGGCCGCCGCCTTGGCGGCCAGCGCACTCACATGGTGGCGCCGGATCAGCCAGATGAGCGAGGCCACGAGCATCATCAGCCAGGCATTGATCGCCATGAGTGCCGAAGGCACGTGGAGATAGATGATCTTGACGGTCGAGCCCTGCCGGAAATCGTCCGGCGTGAAGAAGAACCCCCAGATCAGCCCCGCCACCAGCGACACGCCCGCCAGCCCGAACAGCCACGGCACCAGCGGCGCGGTGGTCGCGACGAATTTCTTAGGGTTTGCATAATCCCAGATCGACATGCCGTTTACCTAGACCGGGGCGCCGCCGGGCTCAATGCCCATGACGCGACCTCACCTCAGATTGACCTTGAGAACCATTGCCGCGGCAAAGGGCATGAGCGCAATCGTCCCCATCGTCACACCCGCCAGCAGCAGAAGCGGCCCCTGCACGCCCAGCCCCTCGCCGCCGCGCCGGGCCACCTCGGCCCCGAAGATCAGCGTCGGCACGTAGAGCGGCAGAACCAGAAGCGACAGCAAAAGACCGCCGCGTCGCAACCCCACCGTCAGCGCGGCGCCGAATGTCCCGATCATCGACAGGGCGGGCGTGCCGATCAGCAGCGACAGGATCAGCCAGGGATAGGCCGGGGGCGCGAGGTTCAGCAGAAATCCCAGCGCCGGCCCCGCCACCACCAGCGGCAGCCCCGCCGTGATCCAGTGCGCGACGGCCTTGGCCAGGGACACGCTCTCCAGCGGCAGCGGCGCGGTGGCCAGAAGCTGCAACGACCCGTCCTCGTAATCGAGCGCGAAGATCCGGTCGAGCGACAAAAGCGCCGAAAGAAGGGCGGCCACCCACAGGATGCCCGGCGCGATGGCCCGAAGTTGCAGCGCCTCGGGCCCGACGCCGAAGGGCACCAGCACGATCACGATGAGAAAGAAGACAAGGCCCAGGCCGAACCCGCCGCCCGCGCGGATCGCAAGCCGAAGGTCTCGGGCGATCAGCGCGATCACAGGAAAGCCTCGTCGGTGCCGCCCGCAGCCCCCGGACCGGCCGCAAAGGGCGCAAGTTCGAGGACCGGCGCATCGAGGCCAAGTTCGATATGCGTGGCGATGACCGCGCTGCCGCCCTGCCCCAGATGCCGGTCGCGCAGGAAATCGGCGAACAGGGTCACCGATTGCCGGTCGAGCGAGATCGTCGGTTCGTCCAGAAGCAGGATCCGGCGCCCCACGACCCCCAGACGCGCCAGACCCAGACGCCGTTTCTGGCCCGAGGACAGCGTGCCCGCCATCCGGTGGCGCAGGTCGGCCAGGTCGAAGGCCTCGTAGATGTCGTGAGGGACGGGCTGGCCATAGACCCGAGCCCAGAAGGACAGGCTTTCCTCGACGGTCAGCGCGTCCTTGATGCCGTCGGAATGGCTGGCATAGGCCACGTCATCGCCCGCGCCCTCGATCTCGCCCGAGACGGGGGGCTGAAGGCCCGCAAGCGTGCGCAGAAGTGTCGTTTTCCCGATCCCGTTCGGGCCGCGCAGGATGAGCGCGGTGCCCGGCGCCACCTCGAAGGACAGGCCCTCGAGGACGGGCCAGCCGCCCCGCGCCACCGTCAGATCGCGCACCCGAAGTGTCACGGATCAGACCGGCAGCAGGGCCAGGCCCACGCGGCGCCCTTCGCTCAGAAGGACATTGTAGGTCCGGCACGCGGCGGGCGAGGCCATGCATTCGACCCCGATCCCCGCATCCTCCAGCGGTTGGCGGAACGCGGCCGGCAGGTGGGCGATCTCGGCGCCGGTGCCCACGAACAGAACGTCGATCCCCCCGGCAAGCGCCAGAAGCGCCTCGCGGTCGTCATAGCCGCCCCAGGGCGTCACCCGCCCCGGCACGACGATGATCGGGCCTTCATGCACCTCGTTGGCGATCCGGAAAAAGCCCGGCCCATAGCCCTGGACCGGGGCCGCATCCTCGTATCTGATCTCGTTCAGTTGCATCCTCGCCCCTTCGGCTGTCTTGGTCGATCAGGCGTCGATATCGGCGAACTTGTTGCCCTTGGGCTTGTCGGTGCCCGACCAGTCGCGCTTGACGCCGAGCATCAGAACCACGTTCTTGGCCACATAGATCGACGAATAGGTGCCCACGATCACGCCCCACGTGATGGCGAAGACGAAGCCGCGGATCACGTCGCCGCCCAGAAACAACAGCGCCAGAAGCGCAAGAAGCGTGGTCGCCGATGTCATCAGGGTCCGGCTCAGCGTTTCGTTGGCCGACAGGTTCAGCACCTCGACCAGAGGCTTGGACTTGTATTTGCGCAGGTTTTCCCGCGTCCGGTCGAAGACGACGACGGTGTCGTTGATCGAATAGCCCACGATGGTCAGCAGCGCCGCGATGATCGCCAGATCGAACTTGATCTGCAACAGCGCGAAGATCCCGATCGTGATCGCGACGTCATGGATCAGTGCCACGACCGCGCCCACCGAGAACTGCCATTCAAAGCGCAGCCAGATATAGATCACGATCGCCACCAGCGCCCCGGTGACCGCCAGGATCGCGGCCTGGATCAATTCGCCCGACACCTTGGGCCCGACGCTTTCGACGGCCGGAAAGGTGATCGAGGGATCGACCTGCTGAAGCGCCGTCTCCACGGCCATGATCGTCTCGTTGCTGGCGCTTTCCTCGCCGGGCTGTGCCGCGATCCGGATCTGCGCGACGTTCTGGTCGTCGCGGAAGGTCGGGTCAAAGACCTCGGTAATCGACACATCGCCCAGTTCGAGCGTGTCGATGGCGGCGCGATAGGCGGCCACATCCACCGATTGCACCGATTCCGTGCGGATCGTGGTGCCGCCCCGGAAATCGATCCCGAAATTCAGACCCACGGTCAGGAACAGGATGACCGACACGACCACCGCAAGGGCCGACGCGCCGAGGGTTACGCCCGCGAAGCGGAAGAAATTGATGTTCGTCTCGGTGGGAACCAGTCTCAATCGCATGGGGTCAAACCTCGATCGTTCGCGGGCGGCGGCGTTCGAACCACAGCACGATGAATAGGCGTGTGACGAAGATCGCCGTGAAGACCGATGTCACGATCCCCAGACCAAGGGTGATGGCGAAACCACGGACCGGCCCCGAGCCCACCGCGTAAAGGATCGTCGCCGTGATCAGCGTCGTGATGTTGGCGTCGATGATCGCCGACAGGGCGCGCGAATAGCCAAGTTCGATCGCGCGGGCCGGCCCCTTGGCTGTCTTCACCTCCTCGCGGATCCGCTCGAAGACCAGAACGTTTGCATCGACCGCCATCCCCACGGTCAGCACGATCCCCGCGATGCCCGGCAAGGTCAGCGTGGCCCCCAGAAGGGACAGCGCCCCGAAGATCATGCACAGGTTGAGGATCAGTGCGAGATTGGCGAACCAGCCGAACAGCCCGTAACTCAGGCCCATGAACACGACAACGAGCGCAAGGCCCACAAGCGCCGCCATGGAGCCCTTGTCGATGCTGTCCTGTCCCAGTTCCGGGCCGATCGTCCTTTCCTCGAGGAAGGTCAGACCGGCGGGCAAGGCCCCCGCCCGCAACAGGACGGCCAGGTTCGTCGATTCCTCGGCCGTGAAGCGGCCGGTGATGATGCCTGACCCGCCCGAGATATGCGACTGGATCGTGGGGGCGGAGATCACCTCGCCATCCAGGACAATCGCAAAGGGCGCGCCGATATTTTCGGCCGTGTAGTCGCCGAAGTCGCGCGCGCCCGACGGGTTGAACCGGAAACTGACGGCAGGCCGCCCGTTCTGGTCAAAGCTGGGTTGCGCATCGACCAGTTCCTCGCCTGTGACGACGGGCGAGCGTTCCAGCACGTAGAAGATGCCCTCCTCATCCAGCGACGGTGCCAGTATCTCGTCGGCCGCCACGCTGGTGGCGGGATCGGACGTGCGGGTGATGACAGGGTTGAAGGTCAGCTGCGCGGTGGTGCCGATCAGGTCCTTGACCTCCTGCGCCGATCCGACGCCCGGCACCTGAACGAGGATCCGGTCGGCGCCCTGACGCTGGATCGTGGGCTCGCGCGTGCCGGCCTCGTCGATCCGGCGGCGGATGATCTCAAGCGCCTGCTGCATCGTGCGGTTGTCGGTGGCGACGCGTTCCGCCTCGCTCAGCGTGACGGTCAGGACCGGGCCATCGGCGCTGACCGAGATGTCCGAGGCCCCCGCACCCGTCACCGTCGTCACCGGCCGGGCGAGGCCCCGCACCAGTTCCAGCGCGCGCGCCGCGGCATCGGGCTCGGAGATCCGGACCCGCAAGGCATTAGCCCCGCTTTCTTCGCGCGTGACGAAACCCACCGTGTCGCGTTCGGCCGCCAGCACGTCCCGGACCTCGGGCCAGAGCGCGTCAAGCCGCCCGGCATAGACATCCGCGACCTGCACCTCCACCAGAAGGTGCGCGCCGCCCCGCAGATCGAGCCCCAGATTGACCAGCCCCGAAGGCAGGAATTCGGGCCACTGGGCCGCCATCGCCTCAAGATCCGGATCGCTCAGCCCGCTCTCGATCACCGCGCGCGCATCGTTCGACTGCTCGACCCGGGTATAGAAGGCGTTGGGCAACGCCAGAAGAAGCCCGCCGATCAGCAGCCCGAGGATGACGATCCGGCGAAAGAGAGAGATTTGAAGCATCGGGTGTTCAGCTCTTGGCCGGTTCGGTCTTGCTCAGCACCTGGGTGACCGTGCTGCGCACCACGCGGACCACGACACCCGAGGCGATCTCCACCTCGATCTCGCCGTCATCCTTGACCTTGGTCACCTTGCCGATCAGCCCGCCCTGCGTGACGACCTGGTCGCCCCGGCGCAGGGCCTCCACCATTGCCTGGTGTTCCTTCAGTTTCTTCTGCTGCGGACGGATCAGCAGGAAATACATGATCGCGAAGATCAGGATAAGCGGGACGAGGGATGCAAGCCCTTCCATGGCGGACCTCTTCTGTTGCCTGTCGGACGGGCCGAACCGGCCCTCGGTTGATTTTCAGCCGCCCTTGTAGGGAGCGTGGGGGCGAAAGGCAACGGCCCCCGCACCCCGTTGCGCGACGTTCCCCGCCATATGGGCACGAGGCCCCCCGATGCAACGCCTGCGTCCGAGGGCCGCAGGTCCGGTCGGCCGTGGTGGAAGGAACCGCCCGACCCGGGAGCGGGCGCGCAAAGCGCCACCCGTCAGGGCGTGTCGGGCGCTGCCCGGAGCCCTTCCCTTGCGGCGAAGTCGTCGACAGACCCGGCGAAATCGTGTCTGTTTGCAATCGTGTAAGGTCAGGCAAGGGGCAGCGGCTTGAAAGACGACGAGAACAGGAAGCCGACTTTCCTGAACTGGCTTGGCATCACGGAGCGCCCCGACCTTTCCAAAGCGCGCCCCCTTGGCGCGATGATTGGCGTTCTGCTGATCCTGATACTGCTCACCGCCATCGGTGCGGCATTCGCGGGAGTGTCCTGAACTTTGTGTATCCGGGCCGGTCCATGCGGTTTGGGATACTCAAGCGTCGAAGCGCTCGCCGAACATTATGGCGAACTGATTGCGGGCGGCAAACCATTCTCGGACA
>Ga0008833_1000621_pt1 | contig 29477 bp, 27 predicted proteins | sample HotLakConsoUCCLE_FD_62216 | JGI IMG/M metagenome (GOLD analysis project Ga0008833, IMG submission 62216) | Hypersaline microbial mat communities from Hot Lake, Washington, USA - Hot Lake Consortium UCC-LE | ecosystem: Environmental > Aquatic > Non-marine Saline and Alkaline > Hypersaline >... | reverse complement strand
TTGTCGCCGGCTAGCTCGATGACCTGCGCGTGAATGTCCTCGCAGGCGCGCGTGATGGCGGTTCCCATGAACACCGTCGAGCGGCTGGCCGAGGTCTGGAGGTCGAAGGGGACGACGGCCGTGTCGCCCATGATGACCGAAACCCGCTCGTAGGGGGCGCCGAGGGCGTCGGCGGCGATCTGGGCGAAGATGGTGCGCGCGCCCTGCCCCATGTCGGAGGTGCCCGCGAAAACGAGAATGCTGCCGTCCGCGAGAAGCCGGACCGTCGAGTTCGACAGTCCGGTGGTCGCACCCGCCTTGATCCCCACGGCGATGCCGCGGCCCCGGCCCTCGGGCTTCGGCGTATCCCAGCCGAGAAGCTTGGCGGCCTTCTCGACCGATTGCGGCCAGTGCCCGTCGGCGGGAACGTCGCCCTGCACGACCTCGTCGCCCTTGTCGGCGACGTTCCTCAGCCGCATCGTCAACCCGTCGATCCCCAGCCTGCGTGCCGCCTCGTTCATCTGGCTCTCGACCGCCCAGTTGATCTGCGGCGTGCCGAAGCCGCGGTAGGCGGTGCTGGGCGTGGTATTGGACAGGACCGCGCGGGCGTGGATGCGCGCGTTGGGGGTGCGGTAGGGACCGCAGGCGAGATAGTTGGCCTTGGTCATGACCCGTTCGGCGATGTCGACATAGGCCCCGATCAGGAAATCCGACCGGATGTCGTGAAAGACGAGGTCGCCCGCGCTGCTGAACCCGCTGCGGACGGTCACCCTTGCGGCGGCGCGGCGGACCTCCTGGAAGGTCTCCTCGAGCGTCAGGACCAGACGGCAGGGCCGCCCGGTGCGGCGCGAGACAAGGGCGAGGAGCGGTTCGTGCTTGGGGTTCTGCTTGCCGCCGAACCCGCCCCCGGGATCGGGCGCGATGACCTGCACCGAGCCGAGCGGCAGGTCGAAGAGCTTCGCCATGACCTTCTGCAGCAGGAACGGGTGCTGGACCGGGCTCCAGATCTTCATCCGGTCTTCTTTCGCGTCGACGATGAAGCCGTGGGGCTCGATGGCGAAGTGGGTGACCATCGGGAAGGTATAGGTGTTCTCGATCACGAGGTCGGCCTCGGCCCCCTCGACGTCGCCCCAGCCGAAACGGCGTTCCTTGAAGATGTTGGTCCCGGCCAGCAGGTCGTCCTTCCGGAGCTCGGGGTTCTGGACGAGATGTGCGCCCGGGGCGAGGGCGGCGTCGATGGTCGTGATCGCGGCGAGGGGCTCGAAGTCGACCACGACGAGAGAGGCGCCGAGGGCAGCGATGTCGCTCGTCTCGGCCACAACGACGGCCACCGGTTCCCCGTGATGGGTGACCTCGCCCGCGGCAAGGACCGGGCGGTCCTCGTAGACCGGGCCGAAACGGGCGACAGGCTGCGGCAGGTCGTCGGCCGTCACGACGTCGATCACACCGGGAAGCGCCCGGGCCGCGGCGGTGTCGATGCCCCTGATCCTCGCCCGACCCGCGTCGATCTGGACGAACTTCACATGGGCCATCCCCTCGATCTCAAGATCGGCCAGGAAGGCCTGCGCGCCGTTCACCCGCTCGACGCCGCCCGCGCGGCTGATATCGGCTCCGACCGTGGCGCCCGTCGCGGGGGCGGTCGTCTGGGCATGGACCGGCGCGCCCGCGGCGTCGCGCATCGCATCGAACATCCGGTTGTAGCCGCCGCAACGGCAGAGGTTGCCGGCAAGCGCCTCGCGCACCTCGGCCTCGGAGGCGTCCGGGTTGGCCCTGTGTATGGCCTCGGCGGACATGACCATGCCGGGGATGCAGAAGCCGCACTGGACCCCGCCGCATTTCAAAAAGCTGTGCTGCACGGTGCCGAGTTGGCCACCGGCGGAGAGCCCTTCGACGGTTTCGACGCGCGTGCCCTGCGCCTCGGCGGCGAGGTAGAGGCAGGCGTTCACCGGGTCTCCGTCGACGATGACCGTGCAGGCGCCGCATTCGCCGACGCCGCAGCAGAGCTTCGCGCCCTTGAGCTTCAACTCGTCGCGCAGGAAATCGAGCAGCGTGACATGGGGCAGGAACTTCCGGGAAACGGGCTGGCCGTTCACGGTGAGGTCAAGTCTCATCGGCTCAGCCATTCATGGCCTCCTGAAGACGGTTTCTTGCGCGCAGGAGCGACCGCTCGGCCATCACGGCGAGCATCGCCATCCGGTAGCGGGCACTGGCGCGGATGTCGCTTATGGGGGTGGCGGCGGCGATCAGACCGGCGATCGCCCGGGCGCGGTCCTCTTTTCCTGCCGTGGGATCGGCCAGAACGCCGGTTTCGTCCCGCACGACGAGCGGGCGCGGGGCGACGGCGCCGAAGGCGAAGGTCACCTCGCCCGCTTTGGTGATCGTGCAGCAGAGGTTCGCGCTGGCGAGGTCCACGCCGCGCCGGCGGGTGATGCGGTCGAAAGCGCAGCCGCGCGGCCCGTCGGGGAGCGGGATGACGACCGCCGTGACGATCTCGCCGGGTGCGAGGTCGATCTTCCGGTTGCCCTCGATGAAGTCGGCGACAAGCCTCTGGCGTACGCCGGAAGGCCCGTGAACCTCCACCGACGCCCCGAATGCTGCGAGGACCGGCACCGTGTCGGCGGCCGGCGAGGCATTGCAGATGTTGCCCGCGAGCGTCGCCCGGTTGCGGATCTGGACCGAGCCGACGACGGCGGCGGCCTCCTCGAGGCTCGGCAACAGCCCGCGGTCCTCGAGGTAACGGCCGAGGGCCTTCATGGTCGCGGTCGCGGGAATGCGCAGCCCCTGCGGCGTCGCAGCGATGCCATCGGCGAATTCGTCGACGCGCTTCAGGTCGATGACGACGTCGGCGGCGAGGTGACCATGCCGCAGGGCGACCGTGAGGTCCGTGCCCCCCGCCAGCAGCCGCGCGGTGCGGCCGGTGTCGCTCCAGGCGCTCGCGGCCTCGGCCAGCGTCGTGGGACTGAGATAGTCGAATGGCTTCATGCTCTTGGCTCAAGTGCGCGTGTCCGCGCCTCCCGTTCTTTCCGGCGTCCCTTCGTCGGAAGAATATCCCGCAGGGTCAGCGCATGTAATCCATGACGAGAACGCGGGTCTCGTCGGGAATGTCGGCCTTCGTCAACTCGGTGTCGTAGCCGAAGGCGAAGTCGACCTGTTCGTCGTGAAAGTTCGCGAGGAAGCCCTCGACCCAGTGCGACCGGCGCGGCTTGTAGATCAGGGTGCGGAAATGCATCGGGATCACGACTTTCGGTTTCTGGATGTGGATCATCTCCATCAGGTCGGGGAGCTTGATCGTCAGGCCGCCCCCGGTCAGCGCGAGCAGGAGGTCGACATCCTCGTAAAACGCCATCTGTTCGGCGTTCAGCCGGTTTCCGACATCGCCCATGTGGGCGATCTTGATGCCATCGAGTTCGAAGCGGTACATCGCGTTCTGCCCGGGGATCGCGTGGTCGGGGTGGTGTTCCCATTCCATCGCCTCGAGCACCCTGATCTCGACCCCCTGCACTTTCGTCGAACCGCCCATGCCGATCACGTCGACCGCGTTCAGCACCTCCGGCTTGCCCGGCAAGAGGTCCGCGCGGCAATGCCCGTCGTCGTCGCCCGACGAGGTGATCACGAGATCGGCGGTGTCGGGGATCGGCGCATAGCCCACAAGCTCCGGCAGGTAAGGGTCGGTGATGATCGAAGGGCCGTTTTCGGGCGTGAGCCGAAAGGCCGCGTGGCCGTACCATCTGATCTGCATCGCAATGAATTCCTGTAGTCGCAGAAGGGAAAGAGCCGTCGCGCGGCCGTACGCAGCCGACACGACGCGCTGTATGCGCCCGGGACCCCGCGGAGCCCCGGGCCAGTGAGTTACATGGCCTCGAGTTCGAGGACCGCATCACCGTCGACGCTGCCCACCTGGACCAGTTCGCCATCCTGCCACTCGAAGATACCGAAGAGACCCGACACGATTCCGGTCGGCGTATATTCCATGGTGCCGGTCACGCCGTCGTAGTTGATCTCCCGTCCGGCGCGGATCGCGGCAAGGCCGTCCTCGTAGGTATAGACGACTTCACCGTCGCCGCCGGTGACCTCGTACATCGCCTGGCTCCAGCTTTCGGCGTTGATCTCGCCGGTCTTTTCGATGGCCAGCGCCGTGGAGATCAGCAGGTCGTAATACTGGATCGCATAGGAGTTCGAGACATCGCCGATGTCGTCGACCCACTGCGAGTTTAGGGCGAAGGGTTCGTAGGCTTCCCAGGCCGGATTCTCGGCGTGGGAGAAGGCCGCGATCACCACCTCTTCGTGCTGTGCGAGCGCGCTGTCCGTCGCCGTGTCGACGAATTCGGTCTCCTGCCAGTCCGTGGGTCCGACGATGAACCAGCTTTCCCCGGCCTCGGCCGCGTTCTTCACGATCGAGCCGCCGGCGTTGGTGGACGAGAAGATGACCACCGCCTCCGGTTCGAGCCGGGCGATGCGCGCCACGACCGAGCGGTAGTTGCTGTCGCTTGCCTGGATGTCGAAGTCGTCGAGGACCTCCATTCCCAAGGCCTCCGCCGTCGCAAGTGCGGCTTCCTTCTGAAGCTGGGCCCCGGCGGTCTCGGTGGCCACGACCACCACGTTCTGCTTGCCCGCGTTCTGGGCATGAAGAAGCGCGGCCGTGCCCTGCGCGGTGTCCATCGGGGAGCCACGGAAGATCGGCTCTTCGGGAACGCCGCCGATCGCCCCGTCGATCGCGCCGCCATGGACCGACGGCATGATCGGATAGCCATTGGCGGCGACCTTCTCGAGCATGAACTCGCGGTAGGACTGGTAGCTGTGGGCAGGGTTAAGGAGGATATCGACATTGTCACTGTCGACGAGCTTGCGGGCGGCCCGCGCCTCGCCGACCGTCCCGATATCCTGGTGGATGGCGCGCATCGGGCGGCCGAGCGGCGGATCCTCGTTGATCTTCGAGAGCGCCACCTCGGTTACGCCGTCGAAGAAGGGGCCGAACGCCCCGAATTCGCCAGTGTGGTAGGTCAGGTGCCCGACGACGATCTCCTCCTGAGCCATCGCCGGCATCGCGAACCCGATCCCCGCGGCAAGGGCCGCGGCACTGGTCAGCATCATCTTGCGTCTCATTTGTGGTCTCCTCCTCTGTCGGGCCGGTCCGGCCCTGGTTAGATGTGGTAGGCCTCCGTGATGTCCGACATCGTCAGGCCGGACGTCTCGCGCAGGAGGTGCATTTCTCCCAGTGACAGCACCATCACGCGATCCGCGATTTCCAGTGTCTTGACGGCGTTCTGTTCCGCCAGAACGATGGTCACCCCCCGCTCGCGCCGGGTTTCGGCGATGCTGGAAAAAAGGATCTCGACGAAGATCGGCGACAGCCCCGCCGAGGGTTCGTCGAGAAGAAGGATCGAGGGTTCCTGCATCAGGGCCCGCCCCACGGCGAGCATCTGACCCTCGCCGCCCGACAGGGAGCCTGCCGCCTGACCGCGGCGCTCCTTGAGGCGCGGAAAGAGTTCGAACACCTCTTCCAGTTTCTCCGATTTCGGCCGGCTCCCGGTCCGCCCTCCGATCGACAGGTTCTCGAAGACCGAAAGGTCCGGGAAGACGTTGTTTTCCTGCGGAACGTAGGCCACCCCGCGCCCCGGCATCAGGTAGGCGGGTTCTCCCGAAATGTCGGAGCCGTTGAGCGACAGTGACCCGCCGTGCAACGGCAAGAGCCGCGACAGGGTCTTGAGAAGGGTCGTCTTGCCGGCCCCGTTCGCGCCGAGAACCGCGAAGATCTCGTCCTCGATGGTGAACGTGAGGTCCCTCAGCGCCGTCATTTCGCCGTAGCCGCTGGACAGGTTCCGGGCTGCGAACATCTCAGACCCCCATGTACTTTTCGGCGACGACGCGGTTCGACTTGACCTCGTCGGGCCTGCCCTCGAACAGGATCGAGCCCTCGGACAGGAAGTGCACGTAGTCGCAGTATTCCCAGATCATGGGCAGATCGTGCTCGACCACGACCACCCGCATCTCCCCCGCCGCGACCTTGTCGCGCACCATGCCCATGACCTTGTGGGTGACATCCTCCGGCAAGCCCGCCGTCGGCTCGTCCATCAGCAACAGCTTCGGCTGCGCGATCAGGCAGCGCAGGATGTCGACGAGCTTCTTCTCGCCGCCCGACCGGGCGTAGCCCTCGCGGTCTGCGAACGGAAAGGCCTCGAGGTATCGATCGATCCTGTCGTCGATCTCCCGGGGGTCGCGGTCCCGCGCGAAAAGGCTCGCGGAGCCTTCCTCTTTCGGCGGGGTCGCCGCCAGTCGCAGGCTGTCTCGGATCGTGAGGCTGTCGAAGCCCTGGATGCGCTGGTTCGTCTTGATGAGGCCGATCCGCGCCACTTCGTGGGACTTCAGCGGGTTGAGCTTCTTCCGCCCGTTGCCGACATCCAGTTCGATGGAGCCGCTCGTCGGCGCGATCCGCCGCGTGAGAAGGCCCATCAGCGTGCTCTTGCCCGCCCCGTTCGGGCCGATCAGCCCTTCGAGACCCTGCGCCCCGAAGGTCACCTTCTCGATATTGACCACCTCGTGGGCGTGGTAGGCCTTGGTCAGGTTTGTCGCTTCCAGCCTCATTCAACCCTCTTTCGCGACAGGTTGGGGAACGGATCCGTTGCCGGACGCCCGGCGCTGGCGCGGCGCCTCAACGCCCAGAATGCCCGCCGGGCGGAACATGATGATCACCACGAGCAGGACGCCGTAGCAGAAGAGCTTGAAGTTCGGCAGCATGATCGCCTGTTCGGCGGGGACCGGGGCGTAGGTCTCGATCAGGATGTCGAAGAGCCCGAAGGTGATGAAGACGCCGATCATGGCCCCGAGATTGTGCCCCTTTCCACCGAGCACGAGCGCGATCCAGACCGCGAAGGTCAGCGATGGCGCGAGCAGATAGGGGACGAGGAACTGGTTCAGCGGTGCCGAAAGACCGCCAAGAAGCCCCATCAGCCCGCACGTGACGACGAAGGTCATCCGCTTCGTCGAAGCCGTATCCTTACCGAGGCTCGCCGCGAGTTCCTCGTTGTCGCGAATGGCGAGCAGCACGCGGCCCAATCTCGAATCCCGCAACCTCGCCGAGACGTAGACCAGCGCTCCCACGACCACGAAGATGATGATGCCGAAGATGAGGTTGCGGTTCTCGAGGTCGCCGAAGGGATAGCCGATGGTGCCAAGCCCGCGCACGCCCCCGGTCAGGTCCTTTTCGGTCACGACGAGTGTGGCAACGATGGCCGCGAAAGCGAGCGTGGCGGCGAGAACCGCCTGCCCGCTTCGCTGCAGAACGAGGAAGGCCAGCACCCACGCCGCGAGCGCTGCCAGGAAAGAGGCCACGAGGATCGCCAGGGCGAGGGGCACGTCGAACTGCACGTAGAGAACCCCGGTGCCGTAAAGACCGATGCCCCAGAACCCCACGACGCCGAAGTTGGGAATGCCGGCGAGACCGAACTGCACGTGCAGAAGCTGCGCGAGGCCGATGTAGATGAGCATGAGCGAGAAGGAGAAGATCAGGTAATCCATCAGGTCGCCTTCGCCCCCCGGTAGGTCAGCACGCCGATGAAGGCGAGCAGCAGCGCGACCTCGGCATAAAGGGGCTTCGTCACGAGGGTGATGAACGCCATGATAATGCCCGCCACGATGCTCGCGACCAGCGCCCCCCGCACGCTACCGATCCCCGCGACGATCGTCACCAGCATCGTGATCAGGATGATGTTCCAGCCGATGTAGGGGGTCACCTGGGCGAAGACGCCCGAGAAGATGCCCGACAGCCCGCCCGCGCAGCCCGCGATGAACCAGATCGCGACCGAGGTGCGGTGCGGGTTGATGCCGCTGGCCATCGCGAGGTCGTGGTTGTTGGCCAGCCCCCGCATCTGCTCGCCAAGACCGGTATAGTAGATCGTCCAGTAGAGGAGTCCGGCCATCGCGAAGACGAGCGCCAGCGCCGTGAGCTGCAGGTTCGTGGCCCCGAGCCCGGCGAAGCTAAGATAGGTGATGTTCGGCTCGTTGAGGAACAGGTTCTCGGGCCCCACGACCAGCACGAGGCCGTAGCGCAGCATGAACGACACGCCCACCGAAAGAATGATCATCTCCGTGGGGCCGACGCCCCGGTCGAGCGCGGGCCTGAAGATCGCGAGATAGACCGCGACGCTCAGAAGGCCCGAAAGCAGCATCGAAGGCGCGATCGCGACGTAGAAATGCGCGCCCAGGACCACGTTGAAGAGAACGGCGAAGTAGGCGCCGTAGGTGATGCTTTCCGCATAGGCGATGTTCATGAACCCGTTGAGATAGAAGATCAGCGTGAAGCCCATCGCCGCGAGTATGAGCGGCGAGGCTTCCAGAAGACCTATGAAGACTGCGTCTACGAGCATTGGCTGCGGAATCCCTGGCTTGCTGCGGTCATCGGCTCTGCACCAGCGCGCGCACGGCCTCGGCTATGGTTTCGCGGTCGGGAACGAGCGTTGACTGCAGGACGGCGCTTGCGGGCATCCTGACGTCGGGTGTCGCGAGACGCCTGACGGTCAACGGACCGTCGAGACGCTCGTGCAGACGCGCGACGATCTCGGCCCCGAACCCTCCCGTCATCGTCGCTTCGTGCAGGACGAGGACTTTTCCCCCTGCGGCATTCGTGGCCGCGGCGACGGCCTCCCAGTCAAGAGGGGCGAGCCAGCGCAGATCCAGGACCGCGACGTCGTGGCCCTCGTCCTGAAGGGCCCCGGCAGCTTCGAGCGCCGGGGGCACCATGTTGCCCCAGGTGACGATGACCGCGTCCTTGCCCGTGCGCTTCAGGGCGGCCTTGCCGACCGGCTCGGCGCCCTCGGTGAGCGTCACCTCGCCCTTCGTCTGATAGAGCCCGCGCGCTTCGATGACGATCACCGGGTCGGGGTCGGCGGCAGCGGCGCGCAGGAGCGAATAGGCATCCTGCGGGCTCGCGGCGAGCGCGACCTTCAGACCGGGGATCGACGCGAGCATCCCCTCGATCGATTGCGAATGCTGTGCGCAGGAGCCCGGCGTGACCCCCTGCTGGGTCCGCACGACCATCGGGCAGTTGGCCTTGCCGCGCGTGACGTAGCGGACGTTCGAGGCCTGGTTGATCAACTGGTCGAAGGCGACGAACAGAAAGTCCGCCCACATGATCTCCACGATGGGCTTCAACCCGTTGAGTGCGGCCCCGACGGCGGAGCCGAGTATCGCGTTTTCCGCGATAGGGGTGTCAAACACCCTGTCCGCGCCGAAATCCTTTTGCAGATACCGCGACGCACCGAAGATGCCGCCTGCGTTGCCGACATCCTCGCCGTATACGATCGTCTTCGGATCGGTCTCGAGCTCGGTGCGGAGCGCGCGATTGACCGCGTCGATATAGCTGAGGGTCGCGGTCACGGCGGCCGTCGGGTCGTTCTTCGAAGGCGCCGCGACGACGTGGTTGCGCGCGGTCGAAAGCTCGGGGTCGGCCCCGTCCATGGCCGCCTCGCCCATGTCATGGGCGCGCCTGGCCTCGGCCTCGATCACCTCTGTGATCTCCCCGGCGTCCATCAAGCCGCTAGCGACCAGACGCTCGGCGAGCACCTTGAGCGGGTCCTGCGTTTCGGCGGCCTCGCGGTCGGCCTTGGGACGGTAGTGCTCGATGTCGCGGTTGTAGTGGCCCCAGAGGCGCGGCACGCGGAACTCCAGGAGCGCGGGGCCCTTGCCGGCGCGGCAGTGGTCCGCCGCCTGCGCGATGCTGTCGCGCACCGCCACGGGATCGTTTCCAGCGACCGTGGCGCCCGGCATTCCGTAGCCGGCGGCGCGCTTCGCGAGCCGGTCGACCTTGATCATCGAGGCGCCGGGCGTCAGTTCCGCCCAGCCGTTGTTCTCGACGGCGAATATCACCGGCAGGTCGCGCGCGGCCGCGAATACGAGCGCTTCGTGCACGGCACCCTGGTTCGTCGCCCCATCGCCGATCGAGACGACAACCACACGTCCGTTCTTCGCAGCAACGTTGCCCATGGCGATGCCGCAGGCCATCGTGGTTCCTGCCCCGACGATGGAGTTTTCGCCGATGAACCGCGTCTCGGGCGCCATCATGTAGGCCGACCCGCCGCGTCCGCCGTTGATGCCGTCGGCCTTCTGGCAGATCTCGGCCATCACGGCGTGGGCATCGAGACCCGATGCCAGCGCCCAGCCGTGCCCGCGATAGGTGGCGATCATCTGGTCGTCGGGCCGAAGCCCCGCCGCCGCGCCGAGGGGCACGGCCTCCTGTCCGGCACAGAAATGCATCGAGCCGGGCACGCGCGGCGGATTGGTCTGCGTGAGCTTAAGCGCCGTTTCCTCGAAGGCGCGGACGAAGGCGATGCGCGCGAGCATGTCACGGGCGAAAGCCTCGTCCTGGCGCGCGATGGGGCTGGTGGAAACCATCGTGTTCATGCGGTCACCGGTCGGGACTGAAGCAGAAAGATGTCGCCGCCGAGGATCGCCCATTCGATATCCTGAGGCTTGCCGTAATGGCCTTCGAGCCGGACAGCGAGTTGCGACAGGCGCACGAGTTCGTCCTCCGAAAGCACGCCGCCATGCGGGGTGTCGGACTTCTTCTCGCGCCCCTTGCGATCGACGACATAGTGGTCCGGCGTGACCTCGCCCGACACGACCTGTTCGCCGAGACCTCTGACCGCCTCGATCAGCATCCGGTCCTTGCGCCGCGTGACGGGGTGCATCGAGAAGGCGACACCGGCCTTTTCGGCATCGACCATCTTCTGCACGACGACCGCCATGCGCAGGTCGTCGAGACAGCCCTTTTCGCCGCGGTAGAACAGCGCGCGTTCGGAAAAAAACGAGGCCCAGCAATCGATCACCCGCCGGCGGACTTCCTCGGCGCCCTCGACCTCGAGATAGGTCTCCTGCTGGCCGGCATAGCTCGCCGCGTCGGAATCCTCGGCGCTGGCGGACGACCGGACTGCGACCTGACCCCCGAGCTTTCCGTAGGCTTGCAACACCGAGTCGGGCACGGTGGAGGTCTCTTCGACGAGCCGCACGGCCGCCACGTGGTCCTTCGCCCGGGCAAGATCACGCAGTTTCTGCGCGTCGACCGACGCCTCGAGGACGAAGGCGGGAATCGCGAAACCGGGCGGGACCGGCAGGCCGGCCTGGGTCATCGAGGCAAGGCTCGCGCCCTTGCCGCCCGCAGCCACGATATCGGCGCAACCGGGGTCGTCGAACCACAATATGGTGGTCGGCTCACTCATCGATGATTCCGACCGCACGCACCGGCGCGCCCGTGGTGCCGACCCACTTGATCGGAAAGACCGACAGCTTGAACCCGTGGGGCGGCAGATCGCCGAGGTTTGTCAGGTTCTCGATGTGCCAGTAGGGGTCGGTCTGCATGACCTTGTGGGCGAGCCAGAACTTCTTCGTCTCGAACATCGCCCAGATTGGCGGGTCGTAGGTCGGCGCATCGGTTCCGGTGACACGGCAGTCATGCTCGATCAGCCATTTGGTCGCCTCCGCCGTCATCCCGACGTGATCCGTCATGTAGCGGTCTTCGTCGTTGTACTCCGACGCGCCGGTGCGGATCAGAACGATGTCGCGGGGCTTCAGCGTATAGCCGATCTTGTCGAGGGCTTCCTTCATGTCGTCGACGGTGATCGCCGAGCCGAACTCGAGGTGCCTGAAGTCCAGAACCACGCCGTCCCCGAAGCAGTATTCGAGGGGTATCCCTTCGGGGCCTGGCGAATTTTCGTCGCCCATGTGCTTCAGCGCATCTATGTGGGTGCCGGCATGGTCGCTAAGAGTGACGGAGTAATGGGCGGTCAGGTGGTCCTCGCCATATTCTCCCGCGCCGATCCCGTCGGCGAAGCCCTTCCAGCTCTCCTTCATTTCCATCTTCAGCTCGGCCAGCCGGGGAAAGAGCTTCATGTCCTTGTGGACCGGCATGGAGAGGTCGACGACGCGATGTCCCATAGGTGTATTCCTTCGATTCAAGAAAGTCGTGCCCGCTCCCGACCGGGAGGTGCCGGGAGCGGAGGGTCGAAGACCTCTCAGGTCATGATTTCGACCAGGCCTGTCGTGCCGTTCACCCGCAGAGTGTCGCCGGTCTTGATGTCGCGTGTCGCCACGGACGTGCCGACGACCGCCGGCAGGCCGAACTCGCGGGACACGACCGCCGAGTGCGAGGTCGTGCCGCCCGCGTCGGTCACGAGGCCGGAGATCTTCGTGAAGAGCACCACCCAGGCCGGGTTCGTCATCCGGCACACGAGAATCTCGCCCTCCTCGACGCTGTCGAACTGGTCGGCTGTGGTGATGACCCGCGCCTTCGCCTCGATGACCCCGGGCGAGGCGGCGAGACCGGTGATCTCGCCCGCCTTCGTCGGCGGCTCGCGGTAGAACTTCTCGGGAAAGCCCCAGAGGCCCGCATAGGGAAAGGCCAGCGCCTCGTCGGTGGCGGTGCCGATCCAGTCGGGCGGCCGCTTGGTGGTGGCTTCCTCGTAATCGTCGCGACGGTCGGAGACGATTTCGCGGGCATCGTGGGCCTTGGGGTCGCCCACGAGCTGGCGCAACTCGTTGTAACGCAGGAACATGATGTCCTCGGCATCGTCGATGATGTCCGCCTCCACGAACTTCCTGCCGATGGCGATCAGCACGGTGCGCAGACGCGCATTGGTGCCCTGATCGATGTAGAAGTGATGATCCGGCGTCAGCGGGTTCATCTTGAGCGACTGGTCGAGCGCCGCCTTGAGCTTGTCATGCGCCTCGCCCGTCACGCCCTCGAGGGTTTCGGCAATGGCGGCATTGAGATCTTCCTCGACACCCTTCAGCGTGCCGTGGAAGTCGTAGTCGGACAGGATGTAGGCGCGCACCGACTCGATGGCGGGGGCCGGGTTCTCGATCCAGAGCGGGAACATGGTTTCATGCGACCACAGCGCCTTGTGACCGAATTCCTCGAGATAGGGCTCGAGTTGGTCCGCGATCAGCCTGCGGCCTTCGTCGGAGCTCTCGAGCGCCTTCATGACGCCCGCCGCCGTCTCGGCCTCGAAGGCCTTGCGCAGCGTGTCGCTCTTCTTGACAGTCTCCTTCATCTGCCAGAGCCCCTCGACGGCATCCCAGTTGCGGTCCTTGACCGAACTTTGCAGCCGGCCCTTCAACTCGGGCCTTGCGTCGGGCTTTAATTCGTCGATCGCTCCGTTCAGCGCCATCGTCGCGGAGAACTGGGCGAAGTTGAGCATCCAGTGGATCTTCCAGTGGCGGTCGTGGATGTCGATCATGTCTTCCAAGAGGACGGCCAACGCGGTGAGGCTCGCGCCCTCCTTGTCGAAGCCGTCGATGTAGGCGAAGTTGCGCTTCATCTCCGGCAGGATGCGGTCGTTCCACCAGTCGAGGAAGTTCTCGGCGTAATGCGGCAGGACATTGCCGAGATAGGGGCCGATCTTCGCGGCATAGTCGCCGTTGCGCGGCACCCGGGGGACATAGCGCGACTGGTACTCGGTCGCTTCCGCGTGGACGCCGGGATCGGCCGGGATGGCAGCGGTGTAGAGGTAGCCGTTGACGTTCTTCGCGACCCAGTCGCTTGCGAAGGGCGTGCCGAAACGGCGGAACATGTGATCGCAGGTCAGCCACCAGCCGCCGATGTCGAAGAACATCGGCGACAGGGGGTTCGGGCAGTGAAGGTCGTCGAGGATCCAGAAGAGATCCTGTTCGCCCTCGTCCCACTTCACGGGAAAATCCTCGTTGCCGAGATTCTGACCCAGCACCTTCGTTTCGTCCAAGCTCATAGCGTCCTCCCAATCGCCGGCGATCCTTTTTCGACCGCACTTGCCGGACCGTAATCCGCCGGCCCGACAGTCGTCAAGCGATTATCGATAATTGACTGATCGACGGCGATCCGGCTAGGCTGCGCAAGGCGCCGGACGGTCAGGGTCGGGAAAAAACAGCCCATTTGCCGGGCGGGTACATGCCCCGCTGCTCGGAAAGGCCGACGGGTGACGCGCCGCCAGAATGAGAAAGTCGGGAGTTCACATGAAGATTGCGCTAATCGGAACCGGAATGATCGGGCGGGCCTGGGCGATTTCCTTCGCGCGCGCCGGGCACCATGTCGTGATGCAGAATCGCAGCCGCGATCGCGCCGACGCCGCGAGGGAAACGATCGTCGCCATGTTGCCGGCCCTGGCCGAGAGCGGGCTTCTGAACGGCGCGTCGCCAGAGGACACGGCCGATGCGATCAGCGTCGTCGACACACTTCCGGAAGCGCTGGACAGTGCCGATTACGTGCAGGAGAACGTCGCCGAAGTAGTCGGGGTCAAGCGCGAGGTGTTCAGCGCGCTCGAGGCGCATTCCCGGCCGGATACGATCCTCGCCAGCTCCACATCGGCTCTCGTGCCGTCGTCGTTCACCGATCAGCTCACCCATCGCGAACGCTGCCTCGTGGTGCACCCCCTGAACCCGCCCTACCTCATTCCGGCGGTGGACGTCGTGCCGTCGCCCTGGACATCGAAGGAGGTGATCGACCGGGTATGCGACCTTCTGGTCTCCTGCGGCCAGGCGCCGATTCCAATGGACAAGGAAGACCCCGGCTTCCTGACGATCCGCCTTCAGGGCGCGATCTATCACGAGGCCTTCCGCCTCGTATCCGAGGGGCTGGCCTCGCCCGAGGCTGTCGACACGTGCATACGCGACGGGCTCGGCCTCAGGTGGTCCTTCATGGGTCCCTTCGAAACCGGCGACCTGAACGCCCCCGGCGGCATCCGCGATTTCGTCGGGCGCTACGGTCAGTCCTACGACGACATGTATCCGCGCGGCGGGCCGTTTCCCTGGACCGGCGAGGTGCTCGATCAGGTGGAGGCCGCGCGCCGCGACAGGCTGCCGATGGAGGAACACCCCCAGCGCCAGGCCTGGCGTGACCGGAGGCTGGTGGCGCTCATCGCCCACAAGCGCGCGCAGGCCGAGGCCGATGAAGAGGCCGAAGGCTCCGCAACGTCGTGAGAATCGTCCGCATGGCGGCAGCGGAGTGCAAGCTTCCCCTGCCCCGCCCGATCCGCCTCGGCCCCGTCGAGATCACGACACGCGACTTCGTCGCCCTGCGGATCGAGACCGTCTGCGGGAGAGTTGGTGACGCACTGGGATATCCCCGTGCCACGGCGCTCCTGGCGTCCGCCGAACGGCTGGCCCCCCTCGTTCTCGGGCGCGACGTGCACCACCGGCGCGGGATCACAGAGAGCCTTCTGTCTGCCTTCGTCAACGGCCGCCCCACCTTCGTCAAGGCGGCGAGCCTCATCGATATCGCTCTCTGGGACCTCGCCGCGAAGGCCGCCGCGCAACCCTTGACGCACCTTCTGGGCGGCGCACGCGACGAAGTCCCCGTCATGGTCGTGGCGGGCTATTACCCCGACGCCCGGCCCGTCGAAGACATCTGCGACGAGGTCCGCCGCCGCGTCGACGAGGGCTTCGGGCGCATCAAGATCATGATCCGGGGCGATGACACGAAGGCCGATGTCCGCCTCGTGGAAGCGGCGTGGAAGATCGCGGGGCCGAGGTTGAGCGTCGATGCTCACTGGGCCTGGCGCAACATCGCCGAGGCCCAGCGGACATGCCGCCTGATCGACCCGGTCGGCCTGCGCTTCATCGAGGACCCCTTCGGCCCGAACCGGTCGTTCCTGACCGGAAGGCTTCAGGCGACCCTCACGACACCGCTCGCCATCGGGGAAGACCTGCCGGACGCGCAGACCATCGCGGCCGCCCTCGAGGACATCACCATATTCCGGCTCGACGCCACGACCTGCGGCGGCGTGACCGCGGCCATCGCGGCCGCCGAAGCCGCCGATACGAAGGGCGTCAGCGTCCTGCCCCACGTGTTCCTGCCGGTCCATGCCCAGCTTGCGGGGTCACTCAGCCAGATCGAGGCGGTCGAACTGATCCCGGAGGATACCGAAGCCTGCCCGATGTACGACTTGCTGGAGGCAACTCCGCGGATCGAAGACGGTGTCCTGTCAATCGACCAGACCCCCGGGGCGGGGTTTCGTCTGAACTGGGAGGCGGTGGAGCGCCACGCCGCACGATCCTGGACCGCCACGCTCTGATCGCCACGCTCTGACCGCCACGCTCTGAGGAGGTCTAGAGCGTGCCGGCACGGTCGCGGAACGCATAACGCACCTCGCCGTCACCGACCTCGACATCGATAGCCTCGACCCACCCGGGCTCGCCCGGGTCCGGAAGCCCCAGTCCGTTCACCACAAGCGCGCGCAGAACCGGCGAATGGGTGACGCAGGCCACGACGAGGCCCCTTCCGTCCCCCGCAGCGAAACTCAGGGCGAACTGCAGCACGCGACGCCCCACCAGCGCCGCGGTCTCGCCCGGCGGGTCCGCGTGGGTCAGCCAGTAGCCGATGCGGTCATCGGCGGTCAGGAAGCCGTGAAAGAACGGATGGGCGAAGACCTCGTCCGGCGTCAGCTTGGGGTAAGTCAGCTGCGCGGCGATCGCCTCCGCCGTCGACATCATCTCGACCCGCGCGCCGGCAAGATAGAGGTCGGGATTGCGCAGACCCCAGGCCGGCTCGACCTCCGGCGCGTCGGGTGCGATGGCCGACCGCAGCGCATCGGCGGTCTGGCGCGAGCGGTTGGTGCGCGTGGCGAGAAACACGAACTTCTCTCCGTCCCGGCCCAGCGCCCGCAGCTTCTCGACACCGGCGTCGATGTCCGCCCGCGAGTCGTCGGTCAGGGGCATGTCGCCTTCATGCGAAGGCACCTTGGCGTGGCGCAGGAAGGACAGGGTCACGTGTCTCATGGGGTTCGCTTCGTTCTTCGGGTCGGAAACCGGATCAGGCGAGGTTGGAGACCTGCTCCGCCCCCGCCGTCGCATCCGCTGGCTGAACGTCTTCTCCGAGATCGTCGGACTCCTCGTTCTTCAGGATGTCGTGCATGACGGCGCCGAATTCCTCGACGTGGCTGCGCATGACGGCGCCGCAGCTCTTCGGGTTCCCGTCCCGAAGCGCATCGATGATCGGGCGATGTCGCGCGGCGAGATCGATGTCGGGCTGGGTCGCCATGAGGTTGCGCAGCGTCACGAATGTCCGGGCCTCGATCATCAGCGAATTCCAGGCCTCGATCAGAACCTGGTTGCCGGTCGCCTCGAGTATCGTGCGGTGAAACAGAACATCCCAATGCGCCATCTTTCGAGGATCACCCGCCTCGAACGCTTCAGTCATGCGCCTGAGGAGTTCTTCCAGTTCGTCGAGGTGGTCCGCGGCGTGCTCGGCGGCGAGGTTTCCGGCAAGATCCTCCAGTGCCGCCCTGACGGGGTAGATTTCCAGCACCTCCCGCCGCTTGATCCGGCGCACACGGGCCCCCTTGTGCGGAACGAGTTCGACGAAGCGCATGGCCACGAGGTCGCGCAGGGCCTCCCGTACCGGCGATTGGCTGATGCCCATGCTGCGCGCAATCTGCGACTCGACGAGGCGGTCGCCGGGTTTGTAGCGTTCCGACAAGATGTCATCCAGCAGCGATTCCTTGACCTGCTCGCTCAAAACCACATGTCGGATCATGCTTTCTTTTCCGTCTCTCGGCCAAGTGCAGTGCGCAGCTTCCACACCCGCCTGAAGCAGTCATCCGGGCACACTGAACTACGCTTCAAGTTTATCGGGAACGAGTTGGACCGTGTCAACGATTATCGATAGATAGGGCGGCCGACCTGCTGCGCGAAATCATATTCGTCCGAACCGAACTAGAAGGGCGAGCCGCGCGCGAGGCTGCCACACACGCCACCCCAAATCTTGTAGCGGACCTGCGTGAACAGTTGGACAACATGCGCAGCCTGATACGCAGCCGTAGGATCGCTCGGGATTCGAACCCTCGGCTCGCATTTGCCGAAATCGCTCCTGCTCAGCCTTTGAACCACGAGCAGTGCCTGAGTTCACCGGGCCAACGATCGAGGGCATTGAGTGCTTGTGACATACTGTCCACCTGGTCGTCGTATTTCCCGTTCGGAAACCCGGCGCATTCGGCAACGAAGGCTTCCTTCCAGGGGGCACTCTGGGGGAGCCGCACGCGGCCGCTCTCCAGCTTCGGAGACTGAGCCGACAGCCGCTCCGCCTTGCCATGCCGGGGTGTGCTCGGACGCATGCCCAGGCGGTTCTGTTGCCGAAGGTGATCGTAAAGGCCTCTCCCGCCGCCCGCAGCCTCGATGATGAGCAGGCTCGGGGTCCACTTCCCACGGAGCTTCTGCGCCGCCCGGAGGAGGTCCGGCTGGAGGTACTGCTGCCGGTGGACGTCGAGCAGGTCGATGTGGATCACGGCGGAACCGGCCGGAAGATGACGCTGCCGACGGTTGCCGAGATCGAAGCCATGGACCGGACGGCGCTCATCGCCGCCTGGGACCACCTCTTCGGCGCGCCGGCGCCAAAGAGCCTCAGCCGCGCCTTCTTGCGCCGCTTCATCGCCTTCGAGGTCCAGGCCCGCCGGATGGGCGGGCTGCCGAAAGGCTTCATGACCGGGCTTGAACGGCAGGTCGCCTCGGGCAGCCCGCGCGCGACGGGCGTGCAACCCGGTGGCCGGCTCCTGCGCGAGTGGAACGGCGTCACCCATGTCGTCGAGGTCACGGAAACAGGCTACCGCTGGAAGGGGGAAACCCATCGCTCCCTCTCCGCCATCGCCCGCGCGATCACCGGTGCCCGGTGGTCCGGACCAAGGTTCTTCGGGCTGACGGAGGTGCGGCGATGACCCGGCCCACGATCCGCTGCGCGATCTACACAAGAAAGTCCTCCGAGGAGAGAGGTGGTTCGGTTTGTCTGAACAGGTTCCGGGCGTTATCTAAGTGGTTTTCCGCCTGGATTATGCCGCCGCCGCTTCTGGCGCCGGCGGGTTGAAGTAGGCCTGATCGGGTGTTTTCCCGTCAAGCGACGAATGGGGACGGCGGCTGTTGTAGAAGCCGAGGTAGCGCCCGATCCCGGCGCGGGCCTCGGAGACGCTGGCGTAGGCTCGCAGGTAGACCTCCTCGTATTTGATGGTTCGCCACAGGCGCTCCACGAAGACGTTGTCGCGCCAAGCGCCCTTGCCATCCATGCTGATCCTGATCTCGCGGGCGGCCAGCACCTTGATGAAGTCAGTGGAGGTGAACTGGCTGCCCTGGTCAGTGTTGAAGATCTCGGGCGTGCCGTGACGCGCCAGCGCCTCTTCCACAGCTTCTATGCAGAAGTCGACCTCCAGCGTGATCGACACCCGCCATGCCAGGACGCGACGCGTAAACCAGTCCAGCACGGCAGCCAGGTAGATGAATCCGCGGGCCATCGGGATGTAGGTGATGTCCATCGCCCAGACCTGGTTAGGCTGGGTGACGGGCAACGTCCGCAGCAAATAGGGATAGATCTTGTGCCCCGGTGCCGGCTTCGAGGTGTTGGGCTTTCGATACAGGGCTTCGATGCCCATGCGCTTCATCAGCGTGGCGACGTGCAAACGCCCGACCCTGAACCCTTCCTGGACGAGCAGACCCTGCAGCATCCGGCTGCCCGCGAACGGGAACTCCATGTGCAGCTTGTCGATCCGGTGCATCAGCTTCAGATCGGCATCCGAAACCGGGCGCGGCTTGTAGTAGACGCTGCCCCGGCTGATCCCCAGCACGATCGCCTGGCGGCTGACGCTCAGCTTCGCGGTGGGATCGATCATTTTCTTGCGCTCGGCAACAGACCCGCCTTGCCGAGCGCGCCGGACAAAAAATCGTTCTCCAGCGTCAGCTCCCCGATCTTGGCGTGCAGGGTCTTCACGTCGATCACCGGTTCCGGCTCCGCCTTCAGGCCATCGCCGAATACCCCGGTCGCGCCCTCGAGCAGCTGATCACGCGGAGCTGTCAGACCAATTCGAACCCGTCTCCACTGGGGCAGGGTCGCTGTCCTTTATCCCGTGCAGAGACGACGCCACTCGGCGAGAGCAGCGGCGCGTTTGGCCTTGAAATGAGGTCTGCTGGAGAGGCTTCGCTCGTGGTTGAAATGGTTGGTGACGGAGGCGTGGACGGAGGCGAACATCTGCAAACTTCGCATGCGCCGGAAGCGGAGCATCGCCCGCTCTCGTCGTCGGAACGCCAGGTGTGTATTCTCCGCACGGTTGTTCAGCCAGCGGCCGGTTTCCTGCCTGTCGGCGATGCCCAGGTCTTTCATGGCCGCTCCGTAGGACCGCAGCTTGTCGGTCACGTAGCAATCGCACGGACCATGTTTCTTCATAGCTTTCCTAAGAAACTTCAGAGCTGCCTTCTTGTCCCGGGTCTTTGTTACAAAGCTCTCAAGCACCTCACCCTCGTGATCGACCGCGCGCCAGAGATAATGCCGCTCGCCGTTGATCTTCACGAACATCTCGTCGAGGTGCCATCGCCAGTGGCTGGATTTCATGCCCTCGACCCGGCGTTTCCGGATCTCAGCGGCGAACAGCGGGCCGAACCGATGCCACCAGAACCGGACGGTTTCATGGCTGATCTCGACACCGCGCTCATGCAACAGATCCTCGACGTTCCGAAGCGAGAGCGGGAACCGGACGTACATCATCACCGCCAGGCGGATGACCTCGCGGCTCGTCTTGAAGTACTTGAATGGGTCAGGCTTGGTCATGCCGAAACGCTAGCCAGCGCCCTGCCCCGCCTCAAGCTGAGTTTGTCTGACAAGACCGCGGTAGACGCTGCGCCCGGCCTTCACCGCGGCGACACCGAGGGCGGTTGACCGGCATCAGCTTGGCGGTGCGCAGGGCGACGTCGATGCGGCGGCGCTCTCGCGTTGCGTATTCCTCGCTCAGCAGCCCGTTGATGGCCTCGATGGCGTTGATCTCACCCTTCTCCAGCTGCTGTAGCGTGTGGTCCAAGGCCTCCAGCGCGCGGGGCGCCGACATCGCGGGATCGCGGGATCGGGGGAAGCGATCGGGATTGTCGACTGCGCTGCGGAAGCTCGACGCACCACGACACCGACGCCTAGGCAAGTAGATGTTCACGGCGATTGCGGCGTCCTGGACTGGTGTCGGCTGCGTGTTGCGCTGTGCGGGCGTCTGGGGACGATGGCCGGGGCTGAAAGGTGCCTTCCGGGGGCGGTCGGTCCGGGGCTCGGCTCAGCGGCGGCGCGCAGTCCAGCCTTTGGAGTAGAGTGAAAGGGCCTACGAGTCCTGGAATGCGAAGGGTCGGGTCAATTCGATCGTCCGCTCGGCTGCGTCGTACCAGCCCTGCGGCTGGAACTCTGAGGTGTGCATGTAGCATTGTGCCCGAACCGATCTGGATCCTTCCGTGAAGGTCAAAAGCCAGCTGTGCGGCTGCGTCCTTTCGTGGACCATATGGCGGGTCAAAGCACAGACATTCATGAAAGTGGTTCCGCCATAGGCACGTTCAACACAACTTCGGCCGCCCTTCGTGTCATCGGGGCTCGAGTGGGTATGTCCGCCAAGCCAAAGATCGACGGAACCCGGGTGATCCTCTAGGAATGCTTCGAACTGACCGGAATCGTAGGCGCCGCCCACCCAACACAGGAAAGACGCTCCGGCGGGCGTACCTTCCTCGAAGTAGCGGTGATATTCCCGTTCCCAATTGCCGTGGGCGTCCTTTTTCATGCCTCCCCATTCGTCTGAGGCAAACGTGGTGTTCTTCAGGACGTAGTGATGGACGGTGATCACGATCCGGTCGCGATTGGCATCAACCTGTTCCTTCCACCAGTCGAAAGTCTCTTGGCTCACGACGCCGCCGGGATTACCCCCGAGCTTGCCGCGGCCCACCTTCTGTGAAGGCTCGTTGATGTCGCTCATCATCAGGAAAACGATGTTTCCTACTTCGAACTTATAGCGCATCCACTCTCCAACGACGGGGAACGGGTAGCGTGCACGATCGACGCAGGAAAACGCAGTGTTCTCGCCCATCGGGTCGATCCATTTGCGGAACCAAGCCGCCTCGGGTTCGTCGAGGCCATTTCGGTCGTGATTGCCGCTAACTGAATAGATCTGTTCCCGCCGGTGCTCTTTCAGGACCGAAAACTGCCGGACGACTTCTTCACCCTCCAGGTCCTTTGGCGTGCCGTGTTCTCCGCTGTAATCGCCGACATTGATCGCGACATCCCAACCGAAAGGAGGCCCTCCCTCAGCGCCGCCCTGTTCGGACTGGCCGAGCGCGTCCGCCAGGCTCTCCCGGCCGATCTCCAGATCGCGCCCCACATGCGCGTCTCCCTGCGCCCAGAGGCGGAATGTTCGCGGTTTTTTCATTTGGCATCCTTTCACTTTTCGCGGTCTTGTTTTTCTGGCGTCGGGCACAGGTAAATCGGGCTTGACCAGGCGCGGGTCCCGTCCTCGAGCGCGACGCGGACCCAGATAGGGGCGTCGGTTATACCTTGCACCGCAATCTCGGCTTCGCCCGAGAATGTAATGTGCGGGTTTTCGTCGGGAAGGCGGTTCACGCGCAGGAACCGGGGTAATTCGCCGCTGATATCGAACACCGTGTCCTCGTATCCGATCTGGCTCAGGTCGATCCCGGTCGATAGCGGTCCGGTTTCGAAGTCGATCCAACCCATTTGGTCTTTCAGCCAAAGATCGACGCCAGACTGATTGCCGGTCGTCACGGAGTTCCAGGACAGACTGTTCCCGTCACGCGCGATGGACTTGTCCCGGTTGAGAAAAGCAATCTCGGCGTAATCCTTGAGTTCGGTGCCGTTCACTTTCAGGCCACCGTCCCAGATCACCTGGCGGAAGCGGCCCCGATAGGTCGCGCCCTCCCACAAAAGCCTGATGCGGTTGCCGAGATCGTTCTCGGAGTAGGGACGTTGCGTTGCCAAGAGTGTCTTGCCGTTGAAGATATCGACGCGTTCGACAGGGCTTGCGGCGCTGACATCGAAGCGCAGCCGGCCACGACCTTCGCCAAATCGAACGATGTCACCCATCCGTGCGATGTCGCCATGTGCGGCAACAGCCCCCGGGAAAATGGCCGGATCGACCGAGTAAAGGTCTGTCTCGCTGCCGAGGTCGAGCGCCACATCCAGCAACATTCGTCCCGATGGTCCTCCCGTAGTCCCGTAGTGACGGCGGCATCGCAGACAGTCGAGCAGGGTCGGCCGGTCGAGTCTTTCCATCAGGTAGCAGGTCAGCCCGCCAATGGCGCCAAACAGGCCCGCGCCCGGGTAACTCGCTCCCGGACGACCCTTGTGGCCGTCGGAGTTGGCAACGACGCCCACGCGGTAGCCCATGTCGAAGGCGTCGTGCAGCAGCCATTCGAAGCTGCCCCAGGACGAATGCACTTCAACAGATTTCTCGATCCGGCCGTCGTGATACTGCCGGATATCGGCATAACGTCCGCCGCAATGGGCAAACATCACGACATCGGTCTCACCCGCCTCCACAAAGGCTTCGAAGAGCGCGCCGGTGGTGGCGCAATCGGTTTCGATGTCGTCTGTCTCTTCGATCAGCGCGTGGCTCGACCGGCGAATCGTGCGGCCCTCGGTCGGGAAATACACGTTCCGGTCGCCCCCGAGCGAGGTGTTGCCCGACCATTCATAGCCTGGCAGAGCGACGAACTCGCCGGGCGCGTCAAACTCGGCGGTCAGCGCGTTCAGGTGATCCCAGAAGTCTCCGGTGATCTGGAAGTCGTTGCCCTGATGTCCGCAAGCATCGACGAAAGCGCGGTCGCGGGCGAAGGCGAAATAGCTGCGGGCCGAGTTATTGCCGATGGTCTCTTCCGACTGACCGTGCAAGTCGCCCCAAAAATGCAACGTTTCGGCGTCTGCGACGAAGCGGATCGGGTTGGTGCGGGCCATCGAGGCGCCGTCCGGTGCCAAGAGTTCGATCCAACCGTCGCCGTCCCCCGTTCCAATCAGCCCCTCGACCGTTGCAGCGAACGCGCCCGGAGCCAGTGTCACGGACTTGGGCAGGCCGCCGATGGGCCCGTGCGCGCGCAGCCCGAGCGTGATCTCGCATTTGTCCGAAGGGTTGCCCCAGCGATCCTCGCCCTTGAGTTTCAGCGCGAAGGGTTTGCCGGGCCGCCGAAGCGTGGGAATAACTCCGACATAGCGATCGGGTGGGCCTGAAACGATGGCGATGGCGGGCTGCTCGGGCAAGGATTGGAAATTGAACGTGGCGATCGGGTCCGCCAGCACGCGGAATTCGAAACTGTCCTCGCAAAAGGTCTGAAGCCGCATCCCGGGCGAGCCCTGCGCCGTGTCGCCGAAGCGGATAGTGATCGCGTCGCCTTCGGTGAGGTAGCCCTTCACGACCTTGATCCAGAGCGTCCGGTCCCAAGGCCTTACGTTGCCTTTGGGGTCGAAGCGGACCTGCAGGACCGCTCCGTTGGACGCTTCGACCGTGGTGTAGCCGGGTGCCTTCGGGTCGTCGAACTGGGGGTTCGTTCCATCGGAGGCGAACCGAAAGCAAATACGGAGCGATCCGGAATCGTCGATCCCGTAGAGCCCCGCAGTGTAGGTCAGGGTGAAGTTCTGCCAGCTGCCCGCCTCGAAAGCGCCGGAAGGCTCGAGCATGGCCGTCCCCAAATGGTCAGGGGCGACAGGAGCGCGCAAAGTGCCGTTGTGAGTGTCGAGGCGCCAGGTGCCAGGGGCATCTTTCATCGATCAGATCCTTTTCGGGGTCGGCTTCCTGCCGCTTCGAAGAGCTCTCACGATCCCGAAGATCACGATGGCGAGCGTTGCGGCGGCTATCACGGCCGAAATTGGCCGCGTATAGAAGATGGACCAGTCATCCTGGCTGATCCGAAGCGAGATCCGCATGTTGAACTCGACCTTGGGCCCGAGAAACAGCGCGAGGATGACTGGAGGAGCAGGGAAGCCGAGCCTGTCGAGGGCATATCCGACGATCCCCAGCGTGGCGAGAATGTACACGTGAAAAAGGGAGTTCTGATAGGTATAGGCGCCCACGACGGTCAGGATCAGAACCGCTGGCGCCAAGATCGCCGCAGGTACCTCCAGCACCCGTGAGAAGAGCCGCACCGCGAGGGTGCCCCCGACCGCGACGAGCAGGATCGACGTGAATAGGAACGCCCACATGTAGCCGAAAACGATTTCGGGGTTGTCGCGGAAGAGCGCGGTACCTGGTTCCAGCCCGTGGATCAGAAGGCCCGCAAGCACCACCGCTGCCACGCCCGAACCCGGAATTGCGAGCGTCAGAGCTGGAATCATCGAGGCGGCGTTGTCGGCGTTGTTGGCGGCCTCGGCCACGGCGACCCCTTCGGATGCCCCCTTGCCGAAGGCATCGGGATTGCGCGAAGCGCGCTGTTCCGCGCCGTAAGCCATCACGGAGGACACGGCGCCGCCGAGCCCCGGCAAGATGCCGACGAAGACCCCGTAGACCGAGCCGCGGATCCAGGCAGGAACAAGGCGCCGCCAAGGCCAGTCTCGAAGGCGCGTGTCCGTGTCGGCGCCGGACAGAACATCGGATGCGGAGCGTGTCCTTTCGCGCGAGCGTTCCGCGATCTGGAGCGCCGCCGGTAGCCCGAAAAGGGCGATGAGCACAACCGCAAGTGGCAGACCGCTCGAAAGCTCCAGGATTCCGAAGGTCAGACGCTCGACGCCAGTGACCGTGTCGATGCCGACTGTGCCGAGCAAGAGACCGAGGCACGCCGCGATAAGCCCCTTGAGCGGGTCCTTCCCGATCAGGACCGCCGTCGAGACCAGACCGAAGATCGAGACCCAGAAAATCTCGGGCGGACCGAACGCGAGAGCGGCCTGCGCAAGCGGCGGCGCCAACGTCATCAGCGCTATGGCACTAACGAGGCCGCCGATGGCCGATGAGACGACGGATAGTTTCAGCGCGTAGAAGGTCTTGCCCTGTTGGGACAACGGATAGCCGTCGAAGGTCGTCGCGACCGCCGCCGGAGTGCCAGGAATGCGCAGGAGAATTGCCGGGATCGACCCGCCATATGCCGCGCCATTGTGAATTCCGGCCATGAATGCAAGCGCCACTGCAGGGTCCATCGCATAGGTGAGTGGCAGCAGGAGCGCCACGGCCATGGTCGCGCTCAGACCGGGGATCGCGCCAGCCAGCACGCCGCCGAAAAGCCCCGTGACCATTGCGAGAAGCACGACGGGCTGCAGGGCGGAGGAAAGGCCGACCATGAGTGCGTCAAACATCTGAAGATCCCACTGACAGGGCTGCCTCGAAGAACTCACGAGGCAGGACGCGACCGAAAATCACTTCGAAGATGATCCAGAATCCGAGCAGGAACCCGATGGTGACGAGCGCAACGACGAGCGGTCGTCTGAAACCTAGAAGCGGTATCAGGCTCGCGAGAAAGGCCGCGCTTGCCGTGTAGAAGCCGAGCGGCCCGATCAATGCGGCGTAGACCACGAAGGTGATGACGGTGATGAAAAAAAGGCGAGAATTGAGGAAAAATGAGGGCTCGACGGTGCGCGCCCCGCTCTTCCTCGCGGCTCCGATCCTTGCGGCACTGCGGACGAGAAGCGCCGAAGACAAGAACCACATGACGTTGAGCGTGGCGCGCGGCACCATGGCGGCCCGGTCTGGCGTGTCGCGGAACGACAGCAGGAGTGCGCCCGTCAGGACGAACAGAACGATTGACGTGATGAAGTCCTGACGCGGCGACAAGTGCTGCCTCACTCCGCGTCGAACCAGGGGCTTTCGTCCCACAATGCGCGGAGGCGTCTGTCAAGGCGCGCAGAGATTTCCGCGATCTCCTCACCTGTCAGGTAGGTCAGGTCGACCCGTTGCTCGGCGGCGGCCTGGGCAAGACCCGGATCTTCCATCGCGGCACGGAACGCGTCGGCCAGCGACATACGGGCGTCGTCGGGCACTCCCGAGGGGATGGCGAAGGTGCGGATCACAAAGTTCTCGACGGGAACGCCCACGGCTTCGTCGAATGTCGGGATCCCGGCCCCTGTATCGGCGCGGTCGCCCGACATTTGGCCGAGAATACGAAGGCCTTCGCGCCCCGCCACAGCGCCGAGCGAAAGAGCCGCAACGTCAACATGCCCGCCAAGCACGGCGTTACGTGCCTCGCCACCCCCGTCGAACGGAATGGTGTTGAAGATGGCGCCAGTCTCCGAGGCGAGTATCGACAGGCCGATATTGTGGACGTTTCGCAGGCCGGGTGCCGCGGCCGAAAGCGTTCCGGGGCTTTCTATCGCTGCCTCCAACAGGTCCTCCAGCGTCTGGAATGGGCTGTTTTCGGGCACCGACAGCGTGGTAGGCTCACGATTGATACTGCCAAGATAGACGAAGCTTTCGGGCGTGAACCTGACGTCGTTGGTGATCGGCGCCGTTACCACGTCGGGAAAATTCACCATGCCGATCGTGTAGCCGTTAGGATTGGCAGCGGCGAGTTCGGTCCAGCCCACCGCGCCGCCCGCGCCGGGGCGGTTCACCACGACTATCGAGGCGCCGTTGCCCAAATGCGTCTCGATAAAGGGCACCAAAAGGCGCGCGGTTCGGTCGGTACCGCCGCCTGCGCTATATGGAACGATCAAGGTAATCGGGCTTTCGGGAAAGTCTGCGTAGGCCACGCCTCCAACGAGGCTCGCAGCCATCACGGCCCCGAGGAACAAACGTCGCTTCATGTCTTCTACCTCTCCTGTTGGCACCTCGTCTGAGGTGGATGGATCGTGTGTTTCAGGATCGCTTTGCCAGTGGTGTGCTTGGTGTCACTCGATCTCTTCTTTCTTCTCTGCTGCATGCAGGTCTTTCTGGATCGGCAGCGGACCGGAAGCTGCGAGTCCGTGGCGGACTGCTTCCATGATTAGCACCTGATCCCACCAGACATTCCCGACATTGACCGAAGGGCCAAAGGTCGAAACGAGGAACGTCATCATCCGGTAGACGTCGTTCGGACCGACGCCGTCGATCCAATGACCGGGCAGTTCCAATATGATCTTTTCCAATGGCAGATCGGATCTGACCGCGAGCGCAAGGTCGGGGATCACCCGACCCTCCGCATCGACCATTTCGGCAGCTTCTATCAAGACATCGCTGCACCCGCCTTCGATCAGCGACCGTGCTTCGGCGACGAGGGTTTTCACGTCTCCCTGCGTCGTTTTCGATCCGATCTCGCCGTGCATCTCAAGACCTGCGGAACGACCGGTTTCGACAAGACGAAGCTTTTCGTCCAATGTGAGCCGGACGACATTGTCCGACACCTCGACCGCATCAATTCCAATGGCGGCGCATTCCTCAAAGAAAGCCGGCACGCCGACCCAGCCGTTTTGATGGATGACGAACTCGAGGAATTGACCGCCGATGAACGTCTTGACACCCGCAGCCCGGTAGATCGCGAGCTTTTCCGCCAGCACATCGGCCCGGTACAGCGTGGCTGAGCCAGTCGCGATTTTGCCGAGGTCGACAAAATCCCCGGCCGTATGAAGAAGATCACGCAGCTGGCCGAGGTTCAGACCCATGTCCACCAGCATCGTCAGGCCGGATTGCCGTGGCTTTGATAACGCGCGACCGTGAGCAAGCGGGATGGCGGGAAATCTTCGGGTCCAGTCTCGGGGTGCCGACACAGCGAATCCTTTCGGAGGCTATCCAAAAGATATATCTCTTTAATGCGCACAGCACAATGCTGTCCGTCGCCGTCAAGCGCCGCTATGCCGCCGCCTCAGGTCGAGGTCGTAGTCGATGCGCGGCAGCCAAAGCGACAGGAGAAACACTGCTGCGTCGTCGAAGCCTTCTCCTGTGAAGTCGAAGCGCATCAAGAGAGCGCCCGGGGCCTGCTTCAGCATTTCCGATTGAAAATCAGTTGCCTCACATAGTTTCGCGACGGATCTGGATTGAACGATAGGGGTCTGATACGTATCGGCAAGGATGAAGCGGATGCCGCGCGTCTCGATATCCGATGCCGGAACCTCGAGCAGCTGTGCAAACGGTTCGTATGGCAGGACCAGCTCGCTGAGGAAACGCTGCCCATTGGGAAAGAGGCCGAGGCGCAATATATTTATATAATTTTCATTTGTTCCGAGCGCCTTTCCCCACCGCGGCTCCGGCCGAGCCAGGCGGCGTTCCAGCAGGACCACATTCGGCACCACAGGCGTGCCGGTTGCGCGGTCGAGAAAGCGGAAGTGCCATCGCTCCGTGAAGAAGTCTGCGTCCGCAGAAACGAAAGTGCCACGACCATGCTGCCTGCTGACGAAGCCGTGCATGGCAAGTTGGGACAACGCGTGGCGCACCATTCCCAGACTGATGCCTGTCGCTGCGGCAATCTGCGGCTCCGGAGGAAGCTGGTCGCCCGCGTGAAGGTCGCCCGAAACGATCGCTGCCGTAATCGCTTCGCGCAGGCGGGCGGATTTAGGACCCTCGCCCTGTTCGGAGATACGGCTTGCAATGACCGATTGTGCTGCCTGCCAGGCTGGTTCGCTGGTTCCCCCGGCGACGATGTTGGCGTCCGGTTCATCGCCCATAGCTGACCCTATTAAACCGTATCGCTCTGGTCACGACGCGTTTCCACCGAAAATGCATCAATCCGCCTGTCCGCCCTCTTGGCCTGCCCCCATCGGGTGGTCCGGTTTCAATCTTAGTGCATGACGGGTCTGGGCGCTACGGCTGGCGTGGCCGGCGAAGCGGCTCCGGATGGCGAAGCCGGCCACGAGATGACTT
>Ga0008833_1000597_pt1 | contig 30577 bp, 29 predicted proteins | sample HotLakConsoUCCLE_FD_62216 | JGI IMG/M metagenome (GOLD analysis project Ga0008833, IMG submission 62216) | Hypersaline microbial mat communities from Hot Lake, Washington, USA - Hot Lake Consortium UCC-LE | ecosystem: Environmental > Aquatic > Non-marine Saline and Alkaline > Hypersaline >... | reverse complement strand
CCAGCGCGCCCAGGATCGCCGCGTTCTGGGACCCGCCGGTGCCGGCCAGCGCCAGCGGGTGCCGTTCCGCCGCCGGATCGTCACGCAGCGAGGCGAGCTGGCACCCGGTCGGGCTGGCGGCGCCCGCCAGCGCGCAGCCCAGCCAATCCAGCAGATGCAGGGCGGCGGCATCGAGGTCAGCAGGTGCCGCGGGGCGACTGCAAAGCGCCAGCAATCCCTCGCTCAGAGAGGCATCCGTTGCACTGTGTGGCAAGCTGGGCGACATCGGCTTCCGTTGGGGCAAGGTAAAATTTGTCCGGACATATTGATCCCGATCGTTTAGTCTCGCAAGTCGAAATCTGCATGGAGACGAAAGATGGCTGCAACGCTCGGAGTCACGCTGGAGCAGGCTGCGGCTCTGGTCCCGGAAGGCGGGCGGGTTCTGCTGGGGGCATCGGCCGGACTGCCGCGGGCCATGCTGTCGGCGGTGGGCGCGCGCCCCGACCTGTGGCGTTCGCTCACGCTGACGGGCGCCTTCATCCCCGGCGTGAACGAGGAGGATCTGGCCGCGATCGGGACCGGCTCGCGGGTCGAGACGATCTTCGCCACCGGCGGCCTTGCGGCCGCGGCCGCGACGGGCCGGGTGGCGCATCTTCCGCTGCATTACACGGCGTTCTGGCAGCGGCTGGCGCGGCCGGGGGTGGTGGACGCGGTGGTGGTCACGGTGCCGCCGCCGCGCGGTGACGGCACGGTGGGGCTGGGCGTCACCGCCGATTTCGCCCCTGCCGCGGTCGCCGCCGGCGCGCGGCTGATCGGCGTGGTGAACCCCGAGATGCCGGACGTGGCGCAGGGACCGCGCCTGCCGGTGGACCGCTTCGCCGCGCTCTGCGAGGGGCCGGCGCCCTTGGCGTGTTACGACCCGGGCCCGGCCGACGATGTCTTCCTGGCCATTGCCGGCCATGTGCTGGGCCTGATGCGCCCGGGTGACACGCTGCAACTGGGGCTGGGCAAGCTGCAGCAGGCGATGCTGGAGGTGCTGGCCGATGTCGATCTGCCGGATCTGGGCTTTCACGCGGGCATGATTTCCGGGCCGGTCCTGCCCTTGATCGAGGCGGGCCGCTTTCCGCGCGGGGTGACGGCGGGCGTGGCGCTCGGGCCGCCGGGCTTCGCGCAGGCGGCCGCCGCTGCTCCGGGAGTGCGCTTCGCGCCGGTCGGCGAGACCCACGCCCCGGCGACGCTGGCGGCGTTGCCCGGTCTGCTTGCCGTGAATTCCTGCATCGAGATCGATCTCTTCGGCCAGGTCAATGGCGAGATGCTGGGCGGGCGCCAGATCAGCGGGCAGGGCGGGCTGGTGGATTTCCTGCGCGGCGCCCGGCTGTCGCCCGGCGGGCGTTCGGTGCTGGCGCTGCCCGCGCGCGCCGGCCGCAGCGGCCGCAGCCGCATCCTGCCGGCCCTGCCGCGGGGCTGTGTCATGTCGGTGGCGCGGGCCGATATCGACCACGTCGTCACCGAATACGGTGTGGCCGATCTGCGCGAAGCCTCGGTGATCGAGCGGGCTGAACGGCTTGTCGCCATCGCGGCACCGGAGGACCGTGACAATTTGTGGAATTCATGGGAAGACTTGCAGCGGCAGAGCCGTGGAGGGGGCGTGTGAACCAGTCTGACGCGAGTGCGCAAAGCGATGGCCAGCCGCGCTATGCCCAGCTTTACGAGACGCTGCGCGACCGCATCACGCGTGGGGATTATCCGGTCGGGGCGTTCCTGCCGACCGAGGCGGAGCTCTGCACCGCCTTCGGTGTCAGCCGCTACACCGTGCGCGAAGCGTTGCGGCGGCTGTCCGACGCGGGCTACCTGCGCCGCCGGCAGGGCTCTGGCAGCGAGGTGATCTCGGCGCGCCCGCAGCAGCAATATGTCCACGCGATGCGGTCGCTTGACGGGTTGTTCCAGTATGCCACCGACACCTGCTTGACCTTTGACGACATGGGCATGGAAGTCCCCGGACCCGCGCATGCCGACGACCTGCAGGGCGCCGCGGACCGGCCGTGGCTGGCGCTGCGCGGCATCCGGACCGGCGCCGAGGAAGGCGGTGAGCCGATCTGTGCCACGCTGGTTTTCGTGAACGCCGATTTCGCCGATATCGCCGAGGATCTGCCCGGCGGTGGCGGTGCGATCTATCGCAAGCTCGAAGACCGTTTCGGGGTCAGCGTCGCCGATGTGGAGCAGGAAATCCGCGCGCTTCCCATGCCGGACGAGGCGGGCAAGGCGCTGGCCTGCCCGCGCGGGGCATGGGCGGTGCGGGTGCTGAGACGATACCGCGACGCGGACGGGCGGCTGCTGCTGGCCTCGGTGAACTATCATCCGGCCGACCGGTTCTTCTACGCCATGCACCTGCAACGCGAGCAGGGGCGCAACTGGAGCTGACAATCAGGCGCGCGTCGGGCCCGGATCGCGCCCGATGGCGGCCAGGACGTCCCCGGTATCGGCGCCCAGTCCGGGCAGGCGGGGATCGATCCGCCCGGGTTCCTCGCGGAACTTCAGCGGTGTGCCGATATGGGGATTGCCCTCGTCATCGCGCACCAGCATCCCGCGCGCCGTGACCTGCGGGTGGTCGAACGCCTCCTTGAGGTCGAGAACGGGGGCGAAACAGACATCGCGCCCCGCGAACCAGGCCTCCCAGTCGGCACGGCTGCGGCTGCGGAAGGTCTCTGTCAGGAACGCCTTGACCGGCGCCTGGCCCGGGCCCGGCGGGCCCTCGGCCGCCGGGATCAGGTCCGGCCGGCCGAGATCGGTCAGCAGGGTGCGGACGAACTTGTGCTCGACCCCGCCTAGCGCGACATGCCCGCCGCACGCCGTATCGTAGATCGAGAAGAAGGCGTAGCCGCCGAAAGAGCGTTCCTCCTTGACGCGGGGCGCGCGATCCTCGGCGAAGACCGGGCCGGTGACATTGGGCAGCCAGGCCAGCGTCGCGTCATGCATCGAGATGTCGAGGTAGTCGCCCCGCCCGGTCTTTTCGCGGCGCAGAAGCGCCATGAGGATGCCGGCCAGCGCGGTCATCGACCCGGTGATGTCGGCGACCGGCATGTGCGGGTTGGTGGGCGCCCCGTCGCGCCCTAGGTTCAGGCTGACCACCCCGGCCATCGCCTCGATGGCAAGGTCGTGGGCCGGCCGGTTCGCCTCGGGCCCGGTCTGGCCGAATGCTGCGATGGAGGCATAGACGATCCGCGGATTGACCGCCGAGACCGCCTCGTAGCCCACGCCCAGCCGGTCCACCACGCCCGGGCGGAAGGCCTCCACCACCACGTCGGCCGTGCGCGCAAGATCGAGGAACGCCTCGACCTGGGCCGGATCCTTCAGGTTCAGGACCACAGATTTCTTGCCGCGATGGGTGTTGCGGAACCAGACGCTGGCCCCGGCCTGACGGTAGCCCACGTCGCGCACCGGCTCGCCGGTTGGGGGCTCGATCTTGATCACCTCGGCGCCGTGATCCGCCATCATCTGGGTCAGCCATGGACCCGGCAGGAACAGCGACAGGTCCAGCACCCGCACCCCTTCAAGTTTCATGCCGTATCTCCGATGATCTTTCGCGCGCGCAGCGCGGCGATCTCGTCCGGGGAAAGGCCGGCGGCTTCCAGCACCGCGGCCGTGTCGGCGCCCAGCGCCGGGGCGCGCCGAAGGCGGGCACGCTTGCCGTCCAGCCGGATCGGGCTGGACAGCATCCGCATGCCGGGCAGATCCGGATGCGCCACCGGCTGCACCCCGCCGACCTCTTCCAGCCAGGGATTCTCCAGCGCCTCGGGCAAGGTGAGCACCGGCGCCACCGGCACGCGGCCCGCCAGCCGCGCCAGCCAGTGCGCGCTGGGGGCGGTGCGGAACCGGTCGTCCAGCAGCATGACCAGCGCATCGCGATGGGCGAAACGCGCCTCGGGGGTGGCGAAGCGCGGGTCGTCGACCAGCTCCGGCAGGTCGAGCGCCGCGCACAGCGCGACCCAGAACTTGGGCAGGACGCACATCACGAAGAGATGCCCGTCGGCGGTGGGAAACAGCTCGCAGGGAACCAGCGCCGGGTGGCCCGAGCGCGGGCGGCGTTCGATCGCGTCGCCGGCATTCAGGTACCAGGCGGCGGGATAGGTCAGCTGGTGCATCGCCACATCGTAGAGCGAGACATCCACATCCCGCCCGCGGCCGGTTTTCAGCGCGCCCACCAGCGCGGCGGTGAGGGCGAAGGCGGCCGTGATGCCGGTCAGGTAATCGACGACCGAAAGGCCCATGCGGGTGGGCGGGCCGTCCGGCTCGCCGGTGACCGAGAGAAACCCGGCCTCGGCCTGCATGAGGTAGTCATAGGCCGGCCACGCGGCCCGCGCGCCGGTGCGCCCGTAGCCCGACAAGTGAACGCACACCAGTGCCGGCTTGACCTCGGACAGCGCCGCATGGGTCAGGCCCAGCTTTTCCGGCATGTCGCCGCGCAGGTTGTTCAGCACCGCATCCGCCCCGGCGGCGAGGCGAGCGAAGACGGCGCGGCCTTCCGGTTCGCGCATGTCCAGCGCGACCGATTTCTTTCCCATGTTGAACGTCTGGAAGAACAGGCTGTCATCGGGGCCGAGGAAATGCGGACCGGACTGGCGCGAGCTGTCGCCACCGGGCTTGCCTTCGGCCGGGGGGGCCTCGATCTTGATGACCTCCGCGCCCATGTCCGCCAGATAGAGCGAGGCGAATGGCCCGGCGCCGTATTGCTCCACCGACAGGATGCGGATGCCGGCGAGGGGCAGGTCACTGGCCCGGTCCCTGGCCGGGCCGCTCATGCCGTCCACCGGGCGGCTGGCCGCCGGTGGTCGCGGCCGCCTCCACCGGACGCGCTCACGGACATTCTTGCGGGCGGGGAAAAGTGTCTCATTCGGTCTGCTCCACTTGGTGCGGATCCTCGGGCGCGCGCCTGTCACAACTCCCGCGTCTGGCCGCCATCGACGAAGATGTTGGCGCCATGGATGTGCTCGGCGCGGTCCGAGGCCAGGAAACAGGCCAGGTCGCCCAGATCCTGCGGGTTGGCGTAGCGCGTCATTCCGGCCGCCCGCGCCCGTTCGGCGGCCAGCTCCTCCACGTCACGGCCGGCCTCGGCGGCCATCCGGCGCAGCGTGGCGTCCAGCTTTGCGGTGCGCACCGGCCCGGAACTCATCGACACGACGCGCACGCCCTGTTCCGCCCCCATCTGGGCCAGGCCCTTGGTGAAATTCGCCAGCGCGGCGTTGATCGAGGCCCCGACCAGGAAGCCGGGTTTCGGTTGCTTCCAGGCGGCGCCGACATTCGTGATGATCACCCCGCGCCCCGAGGCGACAAGGGCCGGGAAGGCGGCGCGACACATCCGCACCGCGCCATGGAACTTGACCGCAAAGCTCGTCTCCCAGTCCGCGTCGGTCAGCGAGAGGAACGCGCCCGAGGCAGAGGCGCCGGCGTTGTTGACCAGGATGTCCAGCCCGCCATGCGCCGCCACATGCGTCTCGACAGCCGCGTCGGCGGCCCCCGGGACGGTCAGGTCGGCCGTGGCCCAGTGCACCTTGCGGCCGGTTTCGGCGGCGAGCGCCGCGGCTTCGGCCGCCAGCACCTCCTCGCGCCGCGCGACGAGGGTGACATCGCACCCCTCGCGCGCCAGCGCCCCGGCGATCGCAAGGCCGATGCCCTGGCTTGCGCCGGTGACCAGGGCCCGCCGGCCTGTCAGTCCCAGCTCCATCAGGCGATCTCCTCGATGGCGGGTCCGCCGGATTGCGCTGCGCCGGTCATGCCGGGTTCCGTTCGATCAGCTGCTTGGCGATGATCATCCGCTGGATCTCGTTGGTGCCTTCGCCGATGCACATCAGGGGCGCGTCGCGGAAGTAGCGTTCGATGTGGTATTCCTTGGAATACCCGTATCCGCCGTGGATGCGCATCGCCTCCAGGCTGTTCTCCACCGCGGCCTCCGAGGCGAAATACTTCGCCATGCCGGCCTCCATGTCGCAGCGTTCTCCGCGGTCATAGGCGCGCGCGGCGTCGTAGGTCAGCAGGCGCGCGGCCTGCAACCGGGTCGCCATCTCGCCCAGCTTCAGCTGGATCGCCTGGTGCTGGCAGATCGGCTTGCCGAAGGTGCGCCGGACCTGGGAATATTTCACGCTGTCCATCAGCGCCGCGGAGGCCAGCCCGCAGCCCCGCGCGGCGATGTTGATCCGGCCCAGTTCCAGCCCGCCGAGCGCCGCCTGCATCCCGCGCCCCTCGGTGCCGCCAACCAGCTTGTCGGCGGAAATCCGGTAATCCTCGAAGATCAGTTCGGCGCTGTCGATCCCCTTGTAGCCCATCTTTTCCAGCTTCTTCGACACGCGGAAGCCCTGGCCCTTCTCGGCGATGAACATCGACATGCCCTTGTGGCGCGGATCGGCCTCGGGATCGGTCTTGACCAGCAGGGCGAAGCAGGAGCCCTCGATGCCGTTCGAGATCCAGGTCTTGGTGCCGTTGATCACGTAGTCGTCGCCGTCGCGCACCGCCCTGGTGCGGATGGCCTGCAGGTCGGTGCCGGCGTCGGGTTCCGTCAGCGCCAGCCCGCCGCGGATCTCTCCGCTGGCGAATTTCGGCAGGAAATGGCGCTTCTGGTCTTCGGTGCCCATGCGGGCGACGCAGGCCGACATGATGAGGTGGCTGTTGAAGATGCCGGTCAGCGACATCCAGACCGAGGCGATTTCCTCGACGATGCGGGCATAGGTTGTGGCGGACAGGCCGAGGCCGCCGTATTCGGCGGGAATCGTCGCGCCGAAAAGCCCCAGCTCCTTCATCTGCTCGACCATCTCGTGGGGATATTCGTCGGCATGTTCCAGCCGCAGAACATGCGGACGGACATCGCGATCCAGCCATTTGCGGATCGCGTCCAGCATCATCGTGTCTTCTTCGCTCGGATCGGCCGAATGCGGCCCGGTCGTGGCAGTCATGCGTGGTCTCCCGTTATGGCCGGCGTCAGTAATTCGCCTTGCCTTCTATGTCGTGGCTGCGGCGCGCGACGAGGATGGTGCGCTCGAAATCGCAGACCAGCGTTCCGTCCTGGTTGAAGCCGCGTGTCGCCACGGAGACGATCCCGGCATCGGGGCGCGATTTCGACTCGCGCTTGGACAGGACTTCGGACTCGGAGGTGAGCGTGTCGCCCGCGAACAGCGGATGGGTCAGCCGGATGTTCGTCCATCCAAGGTTGGCGATGGCCTTCTGGCTGACATCGGTCACGCTCATGCCGACGATCACCGCGACGGTCAGCGGCGAGCTGATGATGCAGCGGCCGAATTCCGAATGCTTCGCGTATTCGGCGTCGAAATGCATCGGGTGCGTGTTCATCGTCAGCAGCGTGAACCAGGTGTTGTCGGCCTCGGAGAGGGTGCGACCGGGGCGATGCTCGTAGATGTCGCCGACGGTGAAATCCTCGAAATACCGTCCGAAGCGCTCGCGGTAGCGGTTCGGGCCGACTTGCTCATGGGTCACGGTCATCTTGCTCTCCATTGATCGTCAAGGGGTGGCCGCAAGGCCGTCGCGCAGTGCCAGAATCCGTTGCATCGCCCGCACTACCGGCCGCTCCACCAGCTTGCCGTCGATCACGGCCAGGCCATTGGGGCTGGCCTGCCAGGCGGCGACGACACGTTCGGCGTGAGCGATCTGTGCGGCGCTCGGCGTGAAGGCCGCGTTGACCGGCGCGAGTTGCGCGGGGTGGATCGCGGCCTTGCCGGAGAAACCCAGCTCCCGGGCGCTTTCCGCCTCGGCGCGGAGGATCTCGGCGTCCCTCAGCACCAGGCTCGGCACATCCAGCAGGTCCACCCCGGCCAGCCGCGCGGCATGGACAAGCCGCTGGCGCGCATAGAGCAGGGGCGCCGGGGCGACCTCGACGCCCAGCTCCGCGGCCAGGTCGACCCCGCCCAGCATGGCGAAGGCGATCCGGGACGAGGCGCGCAGGATCGAGGCGCAATGCTCCAGCCCCTCGACGCTTTCGATCAGCACCGCCAGCGTCAGCGGCAGCGCGGCTTCCTCGAGCAGGGCTTCCGCGATCCGGACCTCCTCGGCGCTGGCGACCTTGGGCAGGAAGACCACCCCGCCATCGGGCCGTGCCGCGATGATCGCCAGCAGGTCGCGCAGCCCGTCGGCGGTGCGCAGCGCGTTGATCCGTATCACCCGTTCGGGGCCGGGCGCGGCGGAGAGGAAACCGACGGCCAGGCGCCGGGCCTCCTGCTTGGCGTCGGGCGGCACGGCGTCCTCCAGGTCGAGGCAGACGATATCCGCCCCTGCCGCCAGCGCCTTGGCATGGACCTCGGTCCGGTTCCCCGGCGCGAAGAGCAGGCTGCGCCGCGGGCGCAGCCGGACCGCAGGCGCGCCGCTCATGCGGTGCGCTCCGCCAGCGTCAGGCGCACCAGCGCGGTGATGTCCTCCAGCCCGGCCAGATCGCCCACGGCGTCGATGAGCGCCTCTGATTGCCCCTCCGGCAACGGGTGGCTGCCATAGCCGATGCAGCGCCGGAACTTGGCGATGTTCTCGTCCGCGCTCAGCGGCACGGCGGGATGCCCGTAGACATGGGGCAGGGTGATGGCATGGTCGCTGCCGTCGGTCAGCCGCACCTCTATGCGCTGCGGGTCGAGCGCGTTCAGGTCGGGATTGTCATCCTGGATCACCTCGACCATTGCGGCGAAGCGATGCACCTCCGGGTCCTGCAAGGCCGCCATGCCCCGGAAATCCGGCACGTCGACATGACCGCGCGCCAGGAAGCAGCCTGCCACGAAGCGCAGGCACAGCTTGGCATAGTTCGGCTCGGGCGCGGGGATGTTCGGCCTGCCCACAAGCCGGTTGACCAGCGGCGGCACATGGGCGGTCACGCCCGCCACGTCGGCCGGGCCGAAGCCGTGCCGCGCCATCAACTGGCCCAGCCCGTCGATCACGCCATGGGTCAGCCGCCCCGAGGGGTAGGGCTTGTGCGACAGCCGGCAGACCTGCCAATCCTGGCCCAGGCTCGGCAGGAACGCCTCCAGGTTGTGGGCGCCGCCCTCGAACAGGGCGAGGTAGCCATAGGGACCCGTCAGGATGTCATGCGGGCCGCGAAACCCGGCCGCGGCCAGATCGACTGCCTCGATCGCGGCGCGGGCGTTGAAGCCGACCTGCATGCCCAGCATGGGCGAGCCCTCGACATGCGGCTGCAAGGTTCCGCAGGTCTGCGCGTATTGCGCGCCCAGCGCATCCTTGAGCCCGCCCGTGTCCAGCCCGGCAAGCTTGCCGATGGCGGCCGCCGCGCCCAGCCCGCCGGCCGTCGCCGGGCGGAAGAAGCGCAGGGGCGCCTCGGTCACGATGCCCAGCATGGTGGCGACGTCGAGCCCCGTGGCCAGCGCCGCGATCAGGTCGCGCCCCGAGACCTTGCGGCCCTGCTGCGCCTCGCGCTCGGCCCAGGCCAGGATGGCGGCAAGCATCGTCGCCATCGGATGCAGCACGGCGCCCTCGTGGACGCAATCGTATTCCAGGCAATGGATCTGGTAGGCGTTGACCACCGCCGCGGAGGGGGCCGAGAGGCGCTCGCCCGTGAGCCAGACGGTGGCCTCCGGCTGCGGGCCCCAGCCGCGCGCGACCTCCACCAGTTCGGCAACGCCCGCCCCGGACGACCCGGCGATGCCCACCCCGAAGGTGTCCAGCACGAAGGTTCCCACCTTTTCCACGGCCTCTGCCGGCAGGTCCTCGAACCGGGTGCCGATCACATGCTCGGCGACGCGGTCGATATCGCGCGCCGCGCTCATGCCGGGGTCCCCGGGGCGGGAACCGCGGCGGCGAAGGCGCGGGCGATGTCCAGCCGCGGGGCGCACCAGACATCCTCGTGCGCGCGGACATGGTCGATGAACGCCTCCAGCGCGCCGATCCGCCCGGGCCGCCCGATGATCCGCAGATGCAGGCCCAGCGACATCATCCGCGGGGCCTGCGCGCCCTCGGCATAGAGCCGGTCGAAGGTGGTGCGCGCATAGTCCAGCCATTGCTGGGGGCTGAAGGCCGGCGTCAGCCAGAATTTCATGTCGTTGGTATCGAGCGCGTAGGGCATGATGACCATCGGCCTCGTGCCGGCCGCCGTCTCGACCAGCGTCCAGCGCGGCACGTCGTCGGACAGGTCGTCCATGTGATATTCGAAGCCGGCCTCGGCCAGCAGCCTGCGGGTGTGATCGGTATGCAGATAGCGCGAGAGCCAGCCATAGGGGCGCGTGCCGGTCGTGGCGGCGATGCTGCCGACCGCCCGGTCGATGAAGGCGCGCTCCTTCTCCTCGTCCAGCCGGAACTGGTGGACCCAGCGCCACCCGTGGCTGCAGGTCTCGTGCCCGCCGTCGACGATCATGCGGGCCACATGGGGGGCGATTTCCAGCGATTGCGCCGCGGCGGTGACGGTGGTGCGGATCCCGTGCCGGGCAAAGGCGCCGAAGACCCGCGGCGCGCCGGCGCGCAGACCGTATTCGTAGTTCGACTCGTTGGCGTGATTGCGGATCGGAATCTTCAGGGACACGCCCAGCTCGTCCACCGGCTCGGGGCCCTTGTCGCCGCGGGCGATCGACATCTCCGAGCCTTCCTCGACATTGATGACGAACGACATGGCCAGCCGCGCCTTGTCCGGCCAGCAGAATTCGGGAGATTGCGCGATCACTCTGGGGTCCTCCGCGGCCTGGCCCGACTGGGCACCGGCTCCTTTATTTGTCCGGACAAATTTGAACGATCACCCGGCGCTGTCAATCCCTTTTTTCCCGGCGCGGCCAGCAAACGGGGATTGACATCGGCCAGGCGCTCCGGCCGATATTTGTCCGGACAAAATCCGGGTGTTCCGATGGGACCCGGCGCCGGACCGGCGCGACCCTCGAGCACGGTGATCCGCGCGGGCCGGTGGCCGGACAAGCGCCCGGCCGGGAGGAGAAGGGTATGACCGAAGACCACGCGCAGGGCGCGCTGCGGTTCGAACCGGGGCGGATCGCCCGGATCGTGCTGAACGCGCCGGAGCGCCGCAACGCCATGAACCGGGCGATGTGGACAGACCTTGCGGCCCTTTGCGCAAGGATCGCGGGCGACACCGGGATCCGGGTCGTCGTGGTGACCGGGGCGGGCGATGCCGCCTTCAGCGCGGGGGCTGATATCGGGGAATTCGCCGAGGTCTACGCGACACCGGCCAGTGCCGACAGCTACAACGCTTCGGTGCGCGGCGCCCAGGCGGCCCTCGCGGCGTTGCCCCAGCCGACGATCGCCGCGATCCGCGGGGCCTGTTTCGGAGGCGGCATGGGGCTGGCGCTGCATTGCGACCTGCGCATGGCGGCGCAGGGCGCGCGGTTCGCGCTGACTCCCGCCCGGCTGGGCCTGGCCTACAGCCCCGACGACACCGCCGCGCTGATCGCGGCGGTGGGGCCGGCGCGGGCGCGCGAGCTGCTGCTCACCGGGCGCGCGGTCGCCGGAACCGAGGCGCTGGCACTGGGCCTGATCCACCATCTGCACCCCGAGGCCGCGCTGGAGGGCGCGGTCGCCGCGACGGCCGAAGGGCTCGCGGCGCTGGCGCCGGGGGCGCTGGCCGCGATCAAGACCATCGTCACCGGGCTGGGCACGGGCGCTGACCGCAGCGGGCTTCAGGCCGTCTTCGACGCGCGCTTCCGCGATGCCGAGTTTCGCGAAGGGGCGGCGGCCTTCCTGGAAAAACGGCCTGCGAGGTTCTGAGACATGACATCGTCCCGATCCGATCCGTCCTTCGACGCACTGGCCCTGTTGGCCGAGGCCGGCGCCGCCGCCGGCGCCGCGCCCGATCCCGAAGCGGCGCTGAACGCCATTGTCCTGCGGTATGTCGCGGTGCTGGGCGATCGATCGGCCCATCTGCGGCCGGGCGCCTTGCTCGGGGACGAGCGACAGTTCTTCGTGGCCGGCGCCTTTCTCGTCACTCCGGACGAGACCTGGCACATGCTGGTGGGCAATTCCGGCTTTCCACCCGAGCAGCGCCGCCTGATGGTGCCGATCGACGCCGGCCACCCGGGCCGTGTCCGCGACGGCCGTGCGGCGCTGCTGCTGGAAAACACCGACGAACATGGCGGTTTCCGCCAATACCTGAAGACCGCTCGCATGGGGTCTTCGATCTATGCGCCGATGCTCTGGGAGGGGCGGTTCCTGGGGCAGATCGTCATCGCCGCGCAGGCGCGCTGGACCTTCCGTCCAGCCGATCTTGCGGTGATGTCGGCGCTTGCACCGCTTGCGGCGGCGGTCTGGATGGCCAAGGGCGGGCCTGCCTGGCTGGATCGCTCATATCCTCCTCCCGATGGCTGGCGGGCGTCTCCCTGAACGCTTGGGCCGATCGGCGGCGCATCTGCCGGTCTGGCGGTCTTGGGGCCGCCATGGCCCGGACGGCTCTGCCCTCTCGCGGCGCGCTCTCGATCCTTGCCGCGCGGATGCCGGACCGATCCCGGCGCCGGGCATACATCCGGGAAGACAAGACCCGGCCATTGCGGGCCTCGGAAGGGTTTCCGGGGTTGGCCGGTCGAGCACCCCCTTTGCGCGCGCCTGCCTGCGGCAGAAGGCGCGGGCGGCCAGGCCGGCGCCGCGAGGTCAGGCGCGGTGCGGTGCGGGGCCGGGCGTGTCCAGGTGAAACAGGTCCCGCAGGAGGGCTTCGCGGGCGGACCGGGCCTCTTCGGGCGCTCCGGGCAGGGTCACATGCCCGGCCAGCAGCAGCTCGGCAAAGCCATGGGTTTGCGTCCAGTGGCGCAGCACCTGGGTGGCGAGCCACGGCTCCGCCGGGGGGGCGGCTCGATACAGCGCCGCGACCGCTTCGGCCAGATGTGCATGCGCCCGCGCCGCCGCCAGCTGCAGCTCCTCGCTCGCGCCTTCCTGCATCGGTGTGCCGAAGACGAGGCGAAAGAGGGCAGGGCGCTCCATCGCGAAATCGAGATACCCGAAGCCCGAGGCGAGCAGCCGCTCGGACGGGTCGTCCGGCGCGGCCTGTTGGCGGGTCTCCATGCAGGCCAGAAGCCGTGCAAAGCCACGCACCGCCAGCGCGTCGATCAGCCCCGCGATATCGCCGAAATGATGGGCGGGCGCCGCGTGGCTGACCCCGACCCGCGCCGCCACGCGGCGCAGCGAGAAGCCAGCCAGCCCCGATTCGGCCAGTTCCGCCTCGCCGGCGTCCAGCAGCGCGTTGCGCAGGTCTCCGTGATGATAGGCGGGTCGTTTCGACATGGATGGCATGGAACACCGTTCTGCGGCCGGGACGCAACAGCATTCGAACTTGACGCCGTAAAGTTAACATGCGAGAGCTATATTGACGCTGTAAAGATTGGGGTGTTTTCATGTCGGCCGAAGTCCTTTTCCAGATTGCCAATCCGCTTGCCTTGCTGGGATGGATCGCGCTTGCCGGCGCACCGCTGGCACCGCGCGCGGCCGATCTTCTGGCCGGGTGGATCCTGCCGGGCGCCCTGTCCCTGGGGTATTCGGTTCTGATCCTGCTGCACTGGGCCGAGGCGCCGGGGGGCTTCGGGAGCCTTGCCGAGGTGCAGGCGCTGTTCACCGATCCGGACCTGGCGTTGGCGGGCTGGATGCATTTCCTGGCCTTCGACCTGTTTGTCGGGGCGTGGATCGTGCGTCATGCGCGCGCCGCGGGCGAACGGCACCTGGTGATCCTGCCGATCCTGCCTTTCGCCTTCCTGTTCGGACCCGCCGGACTGATGGCCTACATGGCCCTGCGGCTGGTCCGGCGCGCCGGCGCCGCCGCCGGGGAGGTTGCCTGACATGGTTGCCATGACCTCGGAGATGCCCGTCTCGCGGGCCGCTCGTCCGCTCGATCCCACGCTCACGGCGATCGGTCTCGCGATGGTCGTTTCGCTGGCGCTGACCCTGCCCGCACTGGCGCTCGATCCGCGCCAGTTCCGGGGCGAATCCGTCTGGCTGAAGCCGGTGAAATTCCAGATGGCGCTGGCGATCTACCTTCTGACGCTGGCCTGGTTCTCGCGCTGGCTGCCGGAGGCGGTGCTGGCCGGGCGCCGGATGCGGATATTCCTCTCGGCGGTCGCCTTCGGCACGGTGGCCGAGATGCTCTGGATCGGCGGCGCGGCCATGTTTGCCACCGCCTCGCATTACAATTCCAACCCGGCGATGTACGCGATCTACGCGCTGATGGGCGCTGTCGCGGTGTTGCTGACCACGGTCAGCCTGGTCTTCGGCATGGCCTTCTGGCGCGATCGCAGCGGCACCCTGGCCGAACCGCTCCGCCTGTCGCTGGCGCTGGGGCTGATCCTGACCTTCGCGCTGACCCTGCCTGCGGCGGGCACGCTGTCCGGGCTGCCGGGCCATTTCATCGGCACGCCGGTCACCGGCGATGCGGTTCCGGTGATGGGCTGGTCGCGCGAGGTGGGAGATTTGCGGCTGGCGCATTTCCTGGCCACCCATGCGCTTCACGCGGTGCCGCTGGCGGGGCTTGCGGCCCAGGCCGTGCTGCCGCGCGGGCTCGCGTCCGGGGCGGTCTGGGGGGCGGCCGGGCTTTATGCGGCGCTCACCGCGCTGGCTTTCGTGCTGGCCCTGATGGGGCGGCCGTTCCCTCTTCTCTGACCGGCACACCGGAAAGGAGCCGAACCATGACCCGTATCCGCCTGACCCGCCCGCTGCGCCTTGCCGCCCTCGCCATCGCCCTGTCCGCCGCTCCCGGCATTGCCTTGGCGCAGGGAGTCGAAGGGATCTGGCGCACCGAGGCCACCGAGGAGGGGACCCTGGAAATTCGCCTCGCGCCCTGCGCGGGGAATGCCCTTTGCGGCACGATCCTGCGGGCGCGCGACCTGCAAGGGCGGGAGCAGCCCTATCCGCACACGGGGCGCCAGATGATCTGGGGCATGACGCCGGCCGGGACCGGGCGTTGGTCCGACGGGCGGATCTGGGATCCGCGCAACGGGCGCACCTTCAACTCGCGGATGCAGGCGCAGGGTGACGCGCTGGTGGTGGCCGGTTGCGTGCTGGGCATCTGCCAGCGGCAGGTCTGGCAGCGCGTGCGCTGAGCCGCGCCGCGCTCAACGCAGCAGCATCACCGGTACCTTGCAGGTGCGCACCATCGCCGTGGTGGTGGAGCCGATCACCAGGCTGCGGATGCGCGAATGGCCATAGGCGCCCATCACCACCATGCCGAAGCCTTCCAGCTCCACCAGCTTGCCCAGTTCGGTCTCGGGCTGGCCGGCGATCAGGCGGGTCTCGGCGGCGAGGCCCGCGGCCTCGAGCTGCGCCTGCGCATCCGCGAGCCCCTTGCGGGCCTTTGCCGTGTCGGCGTCCACCGTGACCACCGTCACGGTCAGTCCTGCGAAAAGCGGGCTGCGCGCGATATGGTCCACCGCCTTCATCGCCGAGCGCCCGCCGTCATAGGCCACCAGAACGCTCTCGACCGGCTTGAAGGCCCGCGCGGCCACGAAGACCGGCCGATGCGCCGCGCGCACGATCCGCTCCAGGTTGGACCCGAGGTGCCCCCTGGCGAAATCCGCGGCCTCGCCGCGCTTGCCGATCACGATCATCCGGGCATCGACCTCGATCTCGCCGATCGCCTCGACGATGTCGCCGTGGCGCAGGCGGGTGGTGATTTCGGCCGCGCCGGATTTCTCGACGATGGCGCGCGCATCCTCCAGAATCGCGCGGCCGCGCTGGCTGACCAGCTTGGCGCGCTGTGCGTCGAGCTCGGCCAGTTCCTCCAGCAGCTGCGTGCGCGCACCCAGCCGGATCGAGCCCGACAGGTCGGTCTTGTCCGGCGCCTCGCGCCGGCCCAGCACGTGGATCAGTTCCACCGGGGCCGCGGTGCGCCCCGAGATCCAAGCGGCGTGTTCGCAGACGCTTTCGGCGTAGATCGAGCCGTCCACCAGCGCGATGATCTTGTCGATCATGGCTGCCCCTCCCTCAATGGTCCATCAGCGCGTCCATCGCGCCGGGCTTGTCGTGGATCGCGAGCCGGTCCACCAGCGTTTCGGTCGCCTCGTTCATGCCGACCACCTCGACCTCGGCGCCGTCGCGGCGGAACTTGAGGATCGCCATGTCCAGCGCCTGCACCGAGGAAATGTCCCAGATATGGGCGCGACTCACGTCGATCACCACCCGCTCGGGGGCCTCCCTGAAGTCGAAGGCGGCCATGAAATCCTCCACCGAGCCGTAGAAGAGCTGGCCCTCCACATGATAGGTGCGCACCCGCCCGTCGTCGCTGATCGCCGAGGTCACGCGGAACAGCTGCGCGATCTTGCCGGCAAAGAAGATGCCCGACAGCAGCACGCCCACCAGCACCCCGATGGCGAGGTTGTGGGTCCTGACCACCGTCGCCACGGTGGCGACCATCACCACCGAGGAGGAGCGCGGATGCACCGCGAGGTTCCTGATCGACGACCAGGAGAAGGTGCCGATCGAGACCATGATCATGATCGCCACCAGCGCGGGCATGGGAATGATGCTGACCAGGTCGCCCAGCCCCACCACGAGGATCAGCAGGAAGACGCCCGCGACGAAACACGACAGCCGCCCGCGCCCGCCCGATTTCACGTTGATGATGGATTGCCCGATCATCGCGCAGCCCGCCATGCCGCCGATGAAGCCGGTGGCGGTATTGGCCAGCCCCTGGCCCACGCATTCCTGGTTGCGGTCGGATTTCGTGTCGGTCAGGTCGTCGACGATGTTCTGGGTCATCAGGCTTTCGAGCAGGCCCACCACGGCCACCGCCACCGAATAGGGAAAGATGATCGCCAGCGTCTCGAAATTCAGCGGGATGTCGGGGATCAGGAACACCGGCAGCGTGTCAGGCAGCGCGCCCATGTCGCCCACGGTGCGCACGTCCAGCCCCAGCGCGACGGTCAGCCCCGTGAGCACGACGATGGTGACCAGCGGCGAGGGGATCGCCCGGGTCAGCAGCGGAAACAGGTAGATGATCGCGAGCCCCGCCGCGACCAGCACATAGGTGATCCAGCTGACGCTGCGCGGGTCGAGTTCCGGCAGTTGCGCCATGAAGATCAGGATCGCCAGCGCGTTCACGAAGCCGGTCATCACCGATTTCGAGACGTAGCGCATCACGAAGCCGAGTCTCAGCACGCCCATGGCGATCTGCAGAAGCCCGGCAAGCACCGTGGCGGCCAGCAGGTATTGCAGCCCGTGCTCCTTGACCAGCGTCACCATCAGCACCGCCGTCGCGGCGGTGGCGGCGGAGATCATGCCGGGCCGCCCGCCCGCGATCGCGGTGATGACCGCAATGGAGAAGCTGGCATAGAGCCCCACCTTGGGATCCACTCCCGCGATGATGGAAAAGGCGATGGCCTCGGGGATGAGCGCAAGCGCCACGACCAGCCCGGCCAGCAGGTCGCCACGGATATTGCCCAGCCACTGGCCGCGATAGGCGTCAATCGAGATCATGGATTTCCTGTCCGGTACCGGCGATCGCGCCGCGGCGCCGCCGAAATGCGAGAGCACCGTTTTCTGTGGTTGTCCGGCGGATCGGCGGCCGGAAGAGCCACCCGGAGCAGCCTCCGGGTCCAGGTTCGCTGCGTTGCCGCATAAGACGTTCCGCCCGAAAGGGCAACCTTCCGGGCGGAAAATCATGCCTCGCCAAGGGAGGGCGCCTCAGCCCATCAGGCCCAGAAGGCGAGCCGCGTTGTTCTTGATGATGTCCGGGCGCAGCTCGTCCTTGATGGCGATCTGCTCGAAATCCGAAAGCCAGCGTTCCGGCGTGATCATCGGCCAGTCGGACCCGAACAGCACCTTCTTGCGCAGGATCGAGTTGCAGTATTTCACCAGGATCTCGGGGAAATATTTCGGCGACCAGCCCGACAGGTCGATATAGACATTGGGCTTGTGCTGGGCCACCGCCAGCGCCTCTTCCTGCCAGGGGAAGGAGGGATGCGCCAGGATGATCTTCAGGTCGGGGAAATCCACCGCCACGTCGTCCATGTACATCGGGTTCGAATATTTCAGCCGCATCCCGTTGCCGCCCGGCATCCCCGAGCCCACGCCGGTCTGGCCGGTGTGGAACAGCGCGATGCACCCCTCCTCCTGCAGGACCTCGTAGAGCGGATAGGCCATGCGGTCATTGGCGAAGAAGCCCTGCATGGTCGGGTGGAACTTGAACCCCTTCACCTTGTAGTCGCGGATCAGGCGGCGGGCCTCGCGCACGCCCATCTTGCCCTTCCAGGGGTCGATCGAGGCGAACTGGATCAGCACGTCGGAGTTCTCCGCGACCAGCTCGGCCACCTCGTCGTTGCTGTAGCGCCGGTAGCCCGTCTCGCGCTCGGCATCGACGGGAAAGATCACCGCGGCGATGTTCTGTTCGCGGAAATGCGCCGCCGTCTCGGGGATCGTCGGCGGATGCTTCCAGGGCGCACGGAAATACTGCGCCATGGTGGCCTGCAAATCGTCGTAACCGTCATCGGGGTGACAGCCGCAGGGCTCTTCGGCATGGGTGTGGATGTCGATCGCGCGGATCTTGTCGAGGTCTATCATCTGTGGTCCTTCACGGTCGGATGACGGCCGGGTCGGCGTCGTCGTAAAGCCGGTCCACGAGCGCGGCACGGCGTGTCAGGATACTGCGGGAATTCAGGCTGCCCTTGGGGGTGATCTCGCCGTCCTTGACCGAGGGCGGCTCCGCCATCAGCAGCGCACGCGCCACCCGCATGGACGAGCCCGCATGCTCCATGCCCACGCGCAGCCGCGCGGCGATCTCGGCGGACAGGGCCGGGGTCTTCAGCACTGGCCCGTCGCCGGCCCCGGCCAGCGCGGCGGGCAGGGGGAAGATCAGCAGCCCGATCTCGGCCCGGTCCTGGCCGGTCACGACCACATCCTGCACCAGCCCGTCCAGCGCCCCCAGCACCGCCAGCCGCAGGTTGGCCGCGCGCACCCAGGTGCCGGTGGACAGCTTGAAATCCTCCGAGGTGCGCCCGTCGAACAGCAACCCGGCATTCGGGTTGCCCGGATCGCGCAGCTTCACCGCGTCGCCCGTTACCAGGAATCCCTCTTCGTCGAAGGCGGCTTCGGTCTTCCCGGGGTCGTGGTGGTAGCCCGGCATGATGTTGGGCCCGGCCACGCGCAGTTCGAACCGGTCCTCCGCCAGGGGCAGCAGTTTCACCCGCACATCCGGCAGCGGCACGCCGATCACGCCCGCGCCGCCGATCGTCTCGTGCACCATGATGGTGGCGGGCGCGGTCTCTGTCATGCCCCAGGACGAGATCATCATCGGCACCTTGCCGCGGATCTCCATCGCCATGCGCTCCAGCCCGCCCCAGGTTTCCGCCGGCAGCGAGGCGCCGGCGTAGAAGATCAGGTCCAGATCCTCGAAGAAGCGGCGCTTGAGGTCCTGGTCCTCGCGCAGCGCCTCCAGCAGCAGCGCATAGCCCACCGGCACGTTCATCGCCAGCGTGCCCGCCACCATCCTCAGGTTTTCCACCGACCGGGCGAACAGCGGCTTCACCGGCTTGCCGTCGTCGATATAGAGGCTGCCGCCATGGGCCAGCATCATGTTGAAATTGTGCGACCCGCCGAAGACGTGGTTCCATGGCAGCCAGTCCAGCAGCACCGGGGGCCGTTCGGACAGGAAGGGCAGCACCGCCGCGATCTGCGCCTGGTTCACGCACATCATGCGTTGCGTGGTCAGCACGCCCTTGGGGTTGGAGGTCGAGCCCGAGGTCAGCAGGATCTTGGCCAGCGTGTCGGGGCCGACCGCGGCATGGGCCGTGGCCAGATCCGCCGAGGCGTCGCCTTTCAGCAGATCGGCAAAGGGCGTGACGGGGCGCGGCGCGCCTTCGGGCCGGCTGGCCACGATCTCGACGCCCTCCAGCGCGTCCAGCGCCAGCGCCCCCGCGTAGCGCGTGGCGTCCGAGACATAGATCATCCCGGGCCGCACCAGCGCGAGCGCCTCGATCAGGCGGCCATGCGCCTCGGGGATCAGCGAATACTGCTCGGCGAGCGGCACGATGGGGATGCCCACATATTGCGCCGCCAGCGCGAGCAACCCGTGATCCACCCCGTTGCCCGACAGCACGGCGACCGGCGTCTCCGCCGTCAGCCCCCGGCCCAGCAGGGCGGCGGCCAGCGCGCGCACCTGCTGGAGCGTCGCGTCATAGGGTTCCTCGCGCCAGCCCGCACCGTGGCGCTCGGCCAGGAACACCCGGCGGGGCGCCTCCTCGGCCCAGCGGTGCAGCCAGTCGCCCGTGCTGGTGACGCAAGGACGGGGCGCAATCGCGCTGCTCAGCAAGAGCCCGCCATCGGCGCGGGTCTCGATGCACACGTCATGCGCGACGACCGCGCTCATCGGCCTGCCTCCGGACGTGGATCGTCGATATGGGCATTGGTCCATGCCGGCATTGCTGTCTCCTCCCTTCGGTCTGCCGCGCCACCGCATGGCGCGGCGAACATGTCCGTGGGGGCCGCTTCCCGCACCCGCCGGGCCCGGAGGGGGCGGTGGCGATACCGAGGCTGTCGGCCCTTCTTGTAAGTATGCTTAGCTTTAGCGCAGCTTGCCGCCCCATGACAAGAGCGGTAAGACCTCTTACAGTCTTCGGCGCGTCCTGCCCGCGCGCAGGGCCGGACCGTAAGGAGGGGCGATGATCACCGACCGGGCCGGGTTCCACGTGCGACGTCTGCAACAGATCTGGTCCGCCCAGATCCAGCGCTGTTTCCGCGAGGCCGGCTACGAGATGACGGCCGTGCAATTCGCCGCGCTGGAACTGGTGGTGGACCATCCCGGCCTCGACCAGACCGATCTCGCCCTGCGCATCGGCTATGACCGGGCCACCACCGGTGGCGTGGTCGCACGGCTGGAAAAGATGGGCTATCTCGACCGCGCGGCTGCACCGAACGACCGGCGCTCGCGCATCCTGGTGCCCACCGCGGCGGGCCGGGCTGCGCTTGTCGAGTTGCAGCGCCTTGCGCAGGACGCCGATGAACTGGTGCTTGCGCCGCTCGACGGCGAGGCGCGCGAAATGCTCTGCGGGGTGTTGCGCAAGGTGGTGGCGGCGGGCAACCGGCTGGGTGTCGCCCCGGAATTCCGCCCGCTCGGCAAGGAGGCCGAGGCTGCGCAGGATTCTGCCTCGCGCTGCTGACCCCCGCACGCTCTTGACCGGATTCGGTGGCCGTGCAAAACGTAAGTACGCTTACTGCTTCCGGCGGGCCGGAGATCCCGGCCGGCGGATCGGACGAGAGGGACAGAGGACGGACATGGGCACCTATACCGAAGCCAGCATCGACGGGCGCATCGCCGAACTGGAGCTGATCCGCGAGGACAAGCGCAACGCCATGTCCGACGGCCTGCTGGCCGAGATCGAGGCGTTCTATACCGGCCTGCCGGAAGAGGTGCGCGTGGTCGTCCTGCACGGGCGGGGCGGGCATTATTGCTCGGGGCTGGACCTGTCCGAGCATGTCCACCGCTCCGCCGAGCAGGGGGTATACCACTCGCGCAACTGGCACCGCGTGCTCGACATGATCCAGTTCGGCGGCAAGATCACCGTCAGCGCCATGACCGGCGCGGTGATCGGCGGCGGGCTGGAACTGGCCACCGCGACGCATGTGCGCATCGCCGAGCCTTCGGTGATTTTCCAGCTGCCCGAGGGACGGCGCGGCATCTTCGTGGGCGGTGGGGCCACGGTGCGGGTGGGCCGCATCCTCGGGCCCGATCGCATGGTGGAGATGATGCTCACGGGGCGCAAATACGACGCCGAGGAAGGCACGCGCCTTGGCCTTGCGCATTATGCGGTGGGCGAGGGCGAGGCGTTGGGCAAGGCGCGCGAACTGGCCGCCACCATCGCCGGGAACGCGCCCATGTCCAACTACTTCATGGTGCAGGCCCTGACGCGGATCGGCGACATGTCCCGCGCCGACGGGCTGTTCGCCGAGAGCCTCGCCGCCGCGCTGGTGCAGACCACCCCCGACGCCGAGGAGGGGCTGCGCGCCTTCCTCGAAAAGCGCCCCCCGGTCTTTCGCTGAAGGACCACCCGCCCGGAGGCCGTGGCATGATCCCGTTCGCCGCCCCTGTCGACGACATCCTGTTCTCGCTGCATGAGGTGGCCGGCGCCGCCGGTCTGCCCGACTGGGACGAGGCGCTGGCGGCCGACATCCTGCGCGCCTTCGCCGGCTTTGCCGAGGGCGTGATCGCCCCGCTTGACGAGACCGGCGACCGGCAGGGCGCCCGGCTGGAGAACGGCCGCGTGCGGATGCCCGACGGCTTTGCCCGGGCCTATGCGCAGCTTGCGGAGATGGGCTGGCAGGGATTGACCGCGCCGGAGGCGCATGGCGGCATGGGGCAGGGGCCCTTGGTGGCGGCGATGGTGTCGGAGGTGTTCACCGGCGCCAACCACGCGCTGCAGATGGTCTGCGGGCTGGTGCCCGGCGCCATCGCCACCCTGCGCCGCTTCGGCACGCCCGAACAGCAGGCGGCCTGGATTCCCCGCCTGGCCGCGGGCGAGGCGCTGTCCACCATGTGCCTGACCGAACCGGGCGCGGGCTCCGACCTGTCGCGCATCCGCACCAGGGCCCGCCGCGACGGCGCGGGCTGGCGGATCGATGGCGAGAAGATCTTCATCTCCGGCGGCGATCAGGACCTCTCGGAGGACATCCTGCACCTCGTGCTGGCCCGCACCGGCGCGCCCGAGGACGGGGTCAGGGGTCTGTCGCTGTTCCTGGCGTCCCGCTCGGGCGCGGGGCCTTCGATCAGGGTCGCGCGGATCGAGGAGAAGCTGGGCATTCACGCCTCGCCCACCTGCCAGCTGGTCTTCGACGCCGCCCCGGCCGAGCTGGTGGGCGAGCCGGGCGCCGGGCTTGCGGCCATGTTCACCCTGATGAACCACGCCCGGCTCGACGTGGCCTTGCAGGGCGTGGCGCATGCGGCGCGCGCCCACCAGATCGCCGCCGCCTACGCGGCCGAGCGCCGGCAGGGCCGCAGGCCCGATTCCACCGACGCGGTGCTGGCCGATCACGCGGATGTGCGCCGGATGCTGGACGAGCAGCGGGCGCTCGCGCTGGGGGCGCGCGGGATGGTGCATGTGGCGCTTGTGGAAATGGCGCGCGCGGACGAGCCCGCGCTGGCCGATTTCCTGACGCCGCTCTGCAAGGTGTTCTGCACGGAGGCGGGCACGCGCGCGGCCGATCTGGGCATCCAGGTGCTGGGCGGCTACGGCTATCTTGCCGAATGCCGGATCAGCCAGACATGGCGCGATGCCCGGATCACCACGATCTACGAGGGCGCCAACGGCATCCATGCGCTGGCCACCGCCACAAGGGGGCTGCGGGTGCAGGGCGGCGCGGGGGCCGATGCCTTCGACGCGCTGATCGGGCGGCTCTCGGCGCATCCGTCGGTCCTGGCGCTGCGCGAGGACTGGCGCAAGGCACGGGGGGCCGTGCTGGCCGCGGCCGATCCGGCGGCGCTCGCCCATGATTTCACTCAACTGACCTGCGCGCTGTTCTTCCGCGCGGTCTGGGACAGGATCGGCCGGGTCAGCCCGCGCGAGGATGTGCAGGCCCTGGCCGCGCGGGTGCTCGCGCGGATGGCCCCGGCCGTCCCGTTCGAGGCGGCCTGAGCGCCACGGTCGCGACCGTCCGGCCCGCCGCGAAAACCAGCCCTTGACTTGGGCGGCGGCATGGCCCAAATGACCGATGTCGCTGCGCTGCCGCGTGAGCAAGCCGTGCCCCTCCAGGGCCATCAGCGACACGGATTTCAGTTCCCCATCACGCAGGGTTCCTGACGCGACGGCCGGATGGCGCGGGACACGCCCGCCTGTCCAGAGGCTTGCGCGAACCCTCCCGGGCCGCCCTTCGGCGGTCCTCGCATCACGGCCGTGCGCATCGGGCACGCGGCCCGAGAAGGATCATACGTGTTCGATTTCGATATGCTCGGCCTTGCGCCGACCCTCAAGACGGCGCTCGACCGCGCCGGGTTCTCCGAGCCCACCCCGATCCAGAACCAGGCGATCCCGCTGGCGCTGGAAGGCCATGACATCCTGGGCCTCGCCCAGACCGGCACCGGCAAGACGCTGGCCTTCGGCCTGCCGCTGATCGATCACCTGCTGGCAGAGCCCGGTAAGCCCGCGCCGAAGATGGCCAAGGCGCTGATCCTGGCGCCGACGCGCGAACTGGTGAACCAGATCGCCGAAAGCCTGCGCACCCTGACCGACGGCACGAAGCTGCGCGTCGTGACGGTGGTGGGCGGCCAGTCCATCGGCAAGCAGATCGCGCTGCTGGGGCGCGGCACCGACATCCTGGTGGCCACGCCGGGCCGGCTGATCGACCTGATGGATCGCGGCGCGGTGGACCTGGGCCAGGTGCGCCACCTGGTGCTGGACGAGGCCGACCAGATGCTCGACATGGGTTTCATCCATGCGCTGCGCCGGATCGCGCCGAAGCTGGGCACGCCGCGCCAGACCATGCTGTTCTCGGCCACCATGCCGAAGCAGATGGAGGAACTGTCGCGCGCCTATCTGACCGATCCGCGCCGGGTGCAGGTCTCGCCCCCGGGCAAGGCCGCCGACAAGGTCGCCCAGTCGGTGCATTTCGTGGACAAGCCCGCCAAGCCCTCCAAGCTGCGCGAGATCCTTTCGGCAGACCCCGAGGCGCTGACGCTGGTCTTCGCGCGCACCAAGCACGGTGCCGAGAAGCTGATGAAGGGGCTGGTGGCCGACGGGTTCAACGCCGCCTCGATCCACGGCAACAAGAGCCAGGGCCAGCGCGACCGCGCGATCAAGGCGTTCCGCTCCGGTGAGATCACCATCCTGGTGGCCACCGACGTGGCCGCCCGTGGCATCGACATCCCTGGCGTGGCCTATGTGGTGAACTACGACCTGCCCGAGGTGCCCGAGAACTATGTCCACCGCATCGGCCGCACGGCGCGCGCCGGGCGCGAGGGCGAGGCGATCGCCCTCTGCGCCCCGGACGAGGCCGACCAGCTGCGCCAGATCCAGAAGCTGATGAAGATCGACATTCCCGTGGCCAGCGGCACCAGCCCGCTGGGCGCCCATGGCGAGGGCGGCAATCGCGGCAAGGGCGGTCCGCGTCGTCGTGGCGGCGCGCCGGGCGGGTCCAACCATGGCGCGGCCAAGCCGGGCGCTCCCGGGCGCAAGCCCCGTCGTCGTCGGGCGGCCTGAGCGATCGACCTGCGCGCCGCCCTTGCCGGGCGGCGCGCGTCCGTTGTGCCGTCAGGCCGTGCCCACGGGGCTGCGCAGCGGGGTTTCGTCGGCCGGGCGCGCGGCGACCATCGCCTCCAGCCGTGCCCGGATATCCGCCGCCTCGGGCGCTTCGAAGAGGTTGCGCATCTCGTGCGGATCGGCGCCGAGGTCGTAAAGCTCGCCCGCCCCGGAATTCAGATCCAGCGTCAGCTTGTGACGGGCCGTGCGCACCGTGCGCAGCTCCAGCGCCACGCCCACGCGGCCCGGCCCCAGCCCCCATTCGTTGAGCGCGAAGTCGCGCCGCCCGTTGCCCTCGATCAGCGGGCGCAGGCTCTGCCCGTGCTGGGTCAGCAGCGGCGCCGCCCCGGCGTAGTCGCAGAAGGTGGCGCCCAGATCCAACGTCGAGACCGGATCGCCCACCGCCTTGCCCGCGGGCACGCCCGGCCCCTGCTGCACGATCATCGGCACGCGCAGCAGCCCCTCGTAATGCATCGGGCCCTTCAGCACCAACCCGTGATCGCCCAGCCAGTCGCCGTGATCCGAGACATAGATCACCAGCGTGTCCTCGGCGAGGCCCGCCTCCTCCAGTGCGATCAGCAGTCGGCCGACCTGGTGGTCGATCAGCGCGATCTGGCCATAGGTATTGGCGATGATCTCGCGCAGCTGGTCGTCGGTCTGGGGCGGGATGCGGCTGTAGGCCTTGCGCACCTCGGCATTGACCGGGTCGGCGGGCTCTCCCTCCAGCGCGGCCTTGTGCCACCAGGGCTTTCCCTCGGTGTCGCGGGTGCGGTGCGGCGGCAGGTCCACCTCCTCGGGCCTGTGCAGCCAGGACCACGGCTCGGGGCAATCGAACGGATGGTGCGGGTCGGGGAAGCTGACCCAGGCGCAGAACGGCCGCGCGCGGTCGCGCCCGTGCCGGATCCAGTCCAGCGCGCGATCGGCGGTCCAGGGCGTGTTGTGCCAGGCGACCGGCAGGCGCGAATGCCAGGTCTGTGCCGCGCCCTTCGTGTCGCCCGCGTTCTCCCACATCAGCCGGGTCTTCTCGGCGCCGCGCCCGTCGCGGTGATAGAACCGCTCGTAATGCTGGCCGGCCGGTGGCTCGGCCGGGGCCCACCAGTTGTGCCCCACCAGCATCAGCTCCACATGCTCGAACCCCATGTAGGGGCCGGACCAGTCATCCGGGTAGGTCTCGGACGAGGCCAGGCATTCCGGCGTCCCGGTGGGGGCGAAGGTGTGATAGGTGGAGAAATGCGCCTTGCCGAAGAACCCGGTCTGGTAGCCCGCCGCCGCCAGCGCGCCCGCGAAGCCGCATTCGCCCACGGCCGGGTCGAGGTCGATCCCGTTGTCGTGCACCCCGTGCGTGCGGCACAGCTGCCCCGTCAGGATCGAGGCGCGGGCGGGCTGACAGACCACCGACGGCGTGATGCAGGCGGTGAAATGCGTGCCATCCGCCGCCATCCTGTCCAGATGCGGGGTCTTCACCCGGCGTCCCGCGAAGCCCAGGCAATCGGCGCGCTGCTGGTCGGCGGAGATCAGCAGGATGTTGGGTCGGCTCATTCGGAGTGTTTCCTGCGGCTGGACCAGATCACCACCGCCACCGCCAGCAGCATGAAGGTCAGCGCCAGCGGGCGGTTGAACAGAAAGAACGGGTCGGCCCCCGTCGCGGCGAAGGCCTGGCGGGCGGTGTCCTCCAGCCGGCCTCCCAGGATGAAGGCGATCACGAAGGGCAGCGGAGAGATGCCCAGCTTGCGCATCAGGTAGCCCAGCACGCCGAAGGCCACGGTGAACAGGATCACCTCGAAGCGCGGTGTCTCGACATAGATCGAGGTCAGCGTGATCAGCAGCACGACCGGCAACAGGATCTGCCGCGGAACCCGCATCAGGAAGCCGAGGCTGCGCATGAATGCTCCGCCCACGGTCCAGTTCAGCAGGTTGGCAAGCATCATCATCGTGAACAGGCCGAAGGCGATCACCAGTTCGGGGTTCACGGCATCGGTGGTGAAGCGGAACACGGACGGCCCCGGGTTGAAGCCGCCGATGCTCTCGGCCGCGAGGATCAGGAACACCGCCGCCGCGTTGCCGGGAATGCCCAGCGACAGGACCGGGATCAGGTTGGCGCCCGAGACCGCGGAATTGGCCGCCTCGGTGGCGGCCACGCCCTCGGGGGCGCCCTCGCCGAATTTGGGCCCGTCGGCCTTCTTGCGGCGGTGCAGGGCGTTCGATGTGGCATAGCCCAGCGTCGCGGCCAGCGACGAGCCGATCCCCGGCAGCGCCCCGATCACCGTGCCGATCACCGCGGAGCGCCCGATATAGGGCGCGAGCCGCCGGATCTCGGCCCAGCGCAGGCGTTGGTCTCCCGTCAGAGGGTATTGCGTCACCTGCCCGGTGCTGGCCTTCTCGCGCCACAGCCGCTCGATCCCGGCGAACAGCTCGCCCAGGATCAGCACGCCCAGGAACACCGGCGCCGGGCCGAACCCCTGCGACAGGGCCTCTGTCCCGAAGGACAGGCGCGGATAGAAATCCTGCCCCGTGCCGATATAGGCCACGAGCAGACCAAGCCCCATGGAGATCAGGCCCTTGCCGGCCGATCCGCTGACCACGGTGGCGATGAAGCTGAGCGAGAGAACCAGAAGCGCTGTCTTTTCCGGCAGGTCGAGATACCGCTCGATCAGGACCGCCAGGAACGGGGCCGAGACGATCAGCACTATATCCGAAAAGGTGCCGCCCGAGGCCGAGGAGAAATGCGCCACCTTCAGCGCCTTGCGGGCCTGCCCGCGCTGGGTCATCGGGTAGCCGTCCAGCGTGGTCATGAAGGCGTCGGGCGTTCCGGGCGTGTTGAACAGGATCGCGGGCACCGCGCCGCCCACCGTCGCCCCCTTCATCACCCCGATCAGGAAGCCCATCACCGGCAGCAGCACGTCCGCCGAATAGCCGAAGATCGAGATCAGGATCGGCAGGCTGATCGCCATGGCCATAGGCCCGCCCAGACCCGGCGTGGCGCCCACGACGATGCCGGTCAGAAAGCCCAGCACCACCATCACCACCGCGACGGAAAGGCCGATCCCCAGAACCGAGACCATCTCGGGGCCCTGGAACACCGCAGCGATGCCCAGCATGACATAGTCGAGCGGCTCCATTCAGAAATCCCCGTTGGGCGGCAGCATCAGGTTGTCGAAGGACAGGTCATAGGCCGCGATCAGCACCAGCGTCGCGGCCAGCCCGACCGCGAGCGCGCGCAGCGTGATCCGGCCCTCCACCAGCGCGATCAGCCCGGCCACCAGGGTCACCCCGCCCAGCAGGAAGCCCAGGTATTTCCAGGGGGCCTCGATCCGCAGGAAGCGGTAATCCGTGTCGCTGAGCAGCCCCGCCGTCAGCGGCCCGGCGAAGCGCATGGCGACCAGCGCCACCGCGATCACCGCCAGCAGCACGGCGAGAAAGCCCAGGTTGCGCGGCTCGATCGTAATCTCATGGGCCCCGCGCCTTGCCTCCAGCGCCAGCAGGAGCGCCCCCAGCAGCACGAAACCCGCCGCCAGCGTGGGCGCTGCCGAATCGCCGATCGAGACCCGGCGGCGCACCGTCTCCAGGATGCCGCTGTCGGTGTCGAGCGGCACCCAGGCCAAGGCGATCACCAGCGCAAGCACCGCACAGCCCAGCGCCAGGGCGTGGTCCTTGTTGAGGTTGCGTTTCATCGCATGGCGGCCCGCGCCGCTGGGCGCGCGCGGGCCTGATCCCTTACTGGTCCACCGCGGACAGCAGTTTGCCGGCGGCGTCCCACTCCCGGGCGAGGAAGGCGTCCAGCTCGGCGCCAGAGACCACGTCCGGACCGCCGAATGCCTTTGAAATCATGCCGTTGGACTTGGTTCCTTCAGTGCTCACGGCCTCACCGATCGCCTCTGCCAGCGCGGTGCGCGCGGCCTCCGGCATCCCGGCCGGGCCGATGAACATGAAATAGCCGTCGGCCGTGAAGTCCACGCCGAAATCGCGCATCAGCGGGGCTTCTGGGGTCTGGGTCAGCGGGGTACTCATGCCCGAGGCGAGGTTCACGAGATCGCCCGCGGCCACCCCGCGCGACTGAACCCCGGCCATGAAGCCCAGATCCATGTCGCCCGCGTTCACGCCGTCCATCACGGCGCGCCCGCCGCGCACCTGCACGATGTTGAATTCCACCTCGTTGGCCTCGCCCAACAGGAAGGCCAGGTCCGCGAGCTTGTCCGACATCACGCCGAAGCGCACGGCCTCTCCGGCCTTCGCGGCCTCGAGCACGTCGCCGAAAGTGGCCCATCCCCTGTCTCCGCGCGACACCAGACCCATCTGGAAACCGGCGGTCGTGGTGATCGGCGTGTAATCCGACGGCGCGAGGCCTGCATCGGCCACATACATGTTGTAGCCCAGCGTCTCGGCCACCACCATCCCGATCACCGTGCCGTCAGCCGGAGCGTCCTTCAGCGACATCGCGAGGTTCAGCCCGCCCTTGCCGGTGACCTGCTCGGGGATGAATTGCCAGCCGAGCTTCGCCTCCAGGTCCTCGGCGATCAGCCGGGCCTGGGTGTCCGCGCCGCCGCCCGCGGCGAAGGCGATCATCAGCTTGATGGGGCCGGGTGGCGTCCAGTCCTGCGCCGCAGGCGCAGTCGTTGCAACCGCGACGCTCAGTGCCGCCGCCGCGCCCGTCAGAAAACGCTTCATGGTTCATCCTCCCTGTTGTTCACGTGACTCACGCACAAGATTGTTGACAGGTCAACCATATTGTTGTCCGATCAACGAATGAGCAGAGCACCGAGAGACATTTCTGGAAAGGTGTCCGGGACATGACCGCCGCGCCTCGCGTGACGCCCGGGGAAAAGGGCCCGCATCTCGACCAGTTCCTGACCTTCCGGCTGTCCCGCGTCCAGGCCAAGCTGAACGTGCAGGCCGCGCGCCTGCTGAGCGAGAAGGCGGGGCTGACGCTGTCGCAATGGCGCATCATCGCGCTGATCGGCAGCCAGGAGACCGGGCTCGCCTCGGAACTCACCCGGCGCTCCGCGATGGACAAGGGGCTGTTCAGCCGCAAGCTGAAGAGCCTGACAGAGGCGGGGCTGGTCGAATCGCGCCCGCACGAGGCCGATCACCGCGCGCAGGTTCTGTCGCTGACCGCGGCGGGAAGACGCAAATACGAGGAGACGCTGCCGCACATGCAGGCCCGGCAGGCCGGTTTGCAGGCGGAGCTGACCGAGACCGAGCGGGCGGTGTTCTTCGCGGTGCTCGACAAGCTCGATCTCGCGGCCGAGCGGACGGATTTCGGCACGTAGCGCCCCGCCGAGGCGCCATGAAACCGACGATCCTCGGCTCCGGCCCGCCCGAGCCCCGTTCGCGAAGGGTCTCCTTTGGCGACCTGCCGGAGGCGGGACGGGACCCGGTTCGATTGCGGCGGCGGGGTGTTTGGCGCTCCGCTGCGCGCGGGGCGGAGGCCCTCGGCGGTGACGCCTCTCTTTTTCACCGATCGGCACAGCGATCAC